>JACCEA010980804.1_pt1 | contig 28484 bp, 24 predicted proteins | sample 7449851 | NCBI WGS metagenome assembly JACCEA01 (sample SAMN15323453, study PRJNA562643) | freshwater metagenome | isolation source: river surface water | place: USA:Blue River Watershed | collected 2017-08-18
AGGCTGAATTGAAAAAAGAACTTTCTGAAGTTGAAAAAGAAGAAAAAGAACGATTAGAAAACGAAGCAAGTAATATTACTTCAATGAGTTTCGATAAAATGGAGCATGATTTCGGAAAAGTAAAAGTTGATACGGATAACAAAACTGTTTTCTATGTTACCAATACAGGTAAAAAACCATTGATTATTGAAGGGGTTTCTGCAAGTTGTGGTTGTACAACACCAACAAAACCAGAGCAAGCAATTCAACCTGGTAAAAGAGATAAAATCGAAGTGGTTTTCCATCCAAAACCTGGACAATTGAAGGAACAAAGCAAAACCGTTACCGTTACTGCCAATACAGATCCTAAAATGGTGGTTTTGAATGTTAAAGCATTCGTTGAAGAAAAATAAATTTAGCATGAAAATACACGTATTAAACACTGGATTTTTTAAATTGGACGGAGGTGCCATGTTTGGAGTTGTTCCAAAAACGATGTGGAGCAAAACAAATCCTGCCGATGAAAACAACATGTGTTCGTGGGCAATGCGTTCACTTTTAATCGAAGATGGAAATCGCTTGATGTTGATTGATGCTGGAATTGGCGACAAGCAAAGCGAAAAATTCTTCTCGCATTATTACATGTATGGAAGTGATTCATTGCACGGAAACCTAGCAAAATTAGGTTTTAATGCAAATGATATTACAGACGTTTTTCTAACACATTTACATTTTGATCATTGTGGTGGGGCAATAAATTGGAACGAATCAAAAGACGGCTATCGTCCTGCGTTTCCAAATGCAACTTATTGGAGCACTGAACAACATTGGAAATGGGCAACTGAACCCAATCCACGCGAAAAAGCTTCATTTTTAGCAGAAAATATTTTACCAATTCAAGAAAGTGGGCAGCTTAAATTTATTGATCGAACTGGCGATTTCACTAAAAATGCTTTTCCAAATATCGACGTTCTTTTTGTTGACGGTCACACAGAAAGTATGATGATTCCGCACATTCAATATCAAGGAAAAACGCTTGTGTTCATGGCGGATTTGTTGCCAAGTACTGGTCATATTCCTTTGCCGTATGTAATGGGTTACGACACGCGACCTTTAATTACAATGGAAGAAAAAAAGAACTTCTTGAACAAAGCAAGTGCTGAGAATTTTGTTTTGTTCTTAGAACACGATAGTGTAAATGAATGTTGCACCTTAACTCAAACAGAAAAAGGAGTTAGATTGGGAGAACAGTTTAGTTTCAATGAATTATTTTCTTGATGAAAACGCCTTCAGAGATTGTTCAATTGATGATGCAATACGATGCTTTTAGTCAATGGTTAGGAGTAGAAGTGTTATTGATTGAACAAGGGAAGTGTTCGCTAAAATGCAAAGTTAAGTCAGAAATGTTGAATGGTTTTCACATTGCTCACGGTGGGATTTCTTATTCTTTAGCAGATTCTACTTTAGCATTCGCAGCAAATTCTCATGGTCAACATTGCGTTTCGGTGGAAACTTCAATTTCACACTTAGGTAAAGTTTCGTTGGGCGACGAACTTACTAGCATCGCAAAGGAAATATATCGTGGAAAAAAAACGGGCGTTTACGAAGTCGATATTTTCAACCAAAATCAGCGATTAATTGCCCATTTCAAAGGAACTGTTTTTGTTGGGGAAAAGGAATGGTAGATATGAATGTTTAGTTTTAAATTATTAATTGAATAACATAATTAAAAATTAAGCATTCATAATTAAAAATTACAAGTTGTTAAGCCACGACATCGTATCCACATTATCTGCATAATCTGACAAACTTGGGCATTGAGCGGTTCCGAAAGCTAGATAATTGTGACCAACGACACATTGAATCGAATCTTGGTGAAGTTGAAGGTATAAATCGACTTCTTGTTGTGAAGTGTAAGAATGATAATGCAACATCGCAAGTGGCGAAAACAAATTGTCACTTTCTTTTAACAGCAAGAAATTGTTGTCGAGGAATGATTCTAAATTCAGAAGATGAATCGTTTTGTTGTAATCGTAGTTATTTCCGTATTTTTTATTGTTTATCAATCCTCCTAAATCAACGATGGCCTCAAAAAATCGGTTCAAATCGTAATTTTCAGGTATCAATAAATGCGTCACATTGCGACATCCTCTGCCAAAGTAATTCAAAATATCTTCGCCTAAAGCTTTCAATTCTTCCTTCGATTCTGTTCCATCCAGAATGGCTAATGATGTGCGATTATGACGAAATAAGTGAGGGTATTTAGAAAAATAACTTTCAAAATTCACCAAACTATTATTACTTCCTGTAGCTATAACGGCATCAAAACTACTTAGATTTCGGTCCGAAAATGAAATAAATTCTTTGAGTTCAGGAGCAAATTGAAACAAATAATGAGTTAAAAGCGGCAGTAGCTTATTATCCTCCGAGCTCAATTTACATTGCAATTTATTGCCTGAAAGTAAGACACATAAAAAGTCGTGAAAACCAACAAGAGGAATATTTCCTGCCATAATTACAGCAACAACTTTTGGATTTTCGGCGAAAGAGTAGGGGGATGTCCAATTTGTTAATTGTTCTCGTGTTAGCCAATTCCCAAGGTTAAGCAATGAAGTTCTTACAGATTCTTCTGTAAACCAACCATTGTGATGTACTTGTCGTTCAATAGCCAATTCAACGGTTAAAAATTCATCTTCAGTTACACCACAAGCAAAGCCCGGCCAAGGCGATTTCGAACCATGAATTCGCATCAAATTTCCTAAATGATGGAATGCTTCAATTATTTCTTCTTTTTTCACATTGCAAAAGTACTATTCAAAAATGACCTTAAGCAAATGAAATGAATTACTTTTTTGAGAAACTCTTAGGAAAAAGATTTTTCTCCATGATTGGAAGTACTCTCACCTTGTAGCCGTCATGCGAAAATACGAAGCATTTTCGCATAAACTATTCGGAGCGACTCTTAATTCTAAAGTTTTAGTTATTCTGATTTGAGTTTACTTTTTGTTAGAGTTTCTGGAAACATCCGAGATAATCAAATTTATACGCTTAAGAACAAAAGTGAAAACTTCGTTAAATTTCTACTAAATGAACAAAACTATCCACGAAGCGTTCTTATATTTGCAAAAAAAATAATAGTTTCAAGAAATGGCAATTACAATAACAGACGAATGTATTAACTGTGGGGCGTGCGAACCAGAGTGTCCAAACAACGCGATTTATGAAGGTGGTGCAGAATGGAAATATTCAGATGGTACTTCATTGAAAGGAATTATTACCACTTTAAATGGAGACGAAATTCTAGCAGATCATTCTTTTGAGCCTGTAAATATGGACGTTTATTTTATTGCCCATGAAAAATGTACAGAATGTGTTGGATTCCATGACGAACCTCAATGTGCTGCTGTTTGTCCTGTTGATTGTTGCGTTGACGACCCTGAATACAGAGAATCTGAAGACGAACTTTTGGCAAAGAAAAATTTTATGCACTTATAATTCAGTTCTAAAACTGAGAAAGCAATTTTCGCTTTTACTTTTTCTTTCTCTACTTTTCCTTGGAAATTCTGTTTTAACTTTAGCACAAGCTGAGGATTCGCTCCTATTTCATCAAAGTAAATTTCAACTTAAAAATGTAAACGTTTACTTCGTTCCTGTAGATGTAAAAGTCGATAAAGGCTTTCAGAAAAACATTGAATCTACTTTCTTAAAGAGTAAGATTAACATCAATTCTTATGTTCTTCCAGTTTATCGAAGAGAAAAGGAATTGGCAACTGATTTGTGGCTCAATCCTCCTTCTGACAGTATGCGATTTTCTCGAGAAATGAAAATTTTCAGAGATGATTATTTCAAAAATTTTCCGAGTAAAGATCCAAACGCAATTTATTTTTTCGTAATCAAAGGTTTTAATAATCAAGAGATTAATGCCTACTCTGTTCCTACAAAAGGAATGGTTTTTATCAGAAACACAGCTGATTCAACTTTCATAAAAACAATAGCCTTCCACATCGGGTCGTCTTTTGGTTTACAGCAATCAACCGATTCCACAAATTTAATGTTTACTAAAAGTGGTTTTGAATTGACCTGGGAACAATGTTTACAATTGCGTAAGAATCCAATAACACTTTCTCTTTTTGATGATTATGAATTCGTTCGCACAAACAACGGTTTAAATGCCTATTACTTTTGGAAAGAGGATAAGGACGGTTATTTCGAAGTGGACAGCCTTAATCCAGCTAGTAGAATTGTTCGACCTTTTAAACGCAATTATCAGCTTTTCTACGTAAAAATTGATAATGTTTTCTTTAATCCGCTTTTTAACTATTTCGGAAAAACGTTCTGTTTAATGCATATTTTGGCTGTCGTTTTTGCACTTATTTTAGTGTTTATTATTCGACGTAAAGTGAACAACAGACTTGCAGAAAAGAAAGGTTTTTTCAAACGTCAATCTTTGCGAAGTTTGAAATGGTTAGCTTGGATTTCCTCTGTCGCGTTGGTTTATTTTGCGTTTTGGTTAGTGGATTGGTTTTATCAAAATAGTGTCTTAAAATCACATCGTCTTAAAGATTTCAAAGGGTTGACAATTGCAGAATTGTTTGTAAAACTAAACGACAGAGATTTGTTTGCAAAACAGTATAATAAAACCGTTTCAAGCTATATTTTCCAACGCCGTGATCAAGATTGGTTTGTATTCAAACGCGATAAGGTTTTGTATTTCGATGTAGAAAAAATAGATGGAACTTTTAAAGCTAAATTGGTAAGTTCGAGTAATCGTTTGGAATTGACAACTAAAGATTTAGTTCACAGTGCGAAAAGTCATTATATCGTTTTCAGAGATAAAGATAGTACTGGTGAAATTGTGAATGAGCGTGTTTATAATCATTTAGGAATAGACTTGAGTAATCGCTTCAAAATGTCAGATCCAGCGAAAAGAATCTTGGTTTTTGTAAATGGTTATCGACCTGTTTCCATTAGTAATTCACTCGAACAAAACTTAACCGATATTCAAAACAAAGGAACGGAATATCCGAATTCCAAAAACTACCTGTATAGTTATGACCGCTACAATTATTGGCGACCGTGGAATGCAATTGATTTATTATTTCAAAATCGAATCAATCCAGGAGAAGTTTGGTATGCTGACGGTCATCATTCCGTTTCAACTTCTAACCACGGTTCATTGGTGAATTTCACAACCAACTCAGGAATTTATCCAAAACCTTGTAAATCAAAGAAAAAACATAAATGTTATCAAACCACAATCGCTGGAAATAAGAAGGTTAAGACCTTGGATTTATTAGCGACGAATCCCAATAGAGAAGGATTTAAATTGAGAAAAGAACGAGGTCGTATTGCTGGTAAAAACTTGAATCAGATTTTGAATGAATTACCGAATCAATCTAAAAACGATACCTTATATATTGTTTCTCACAGTATGGGATACGCTTATTCACTTGGAATCATTGAAGAATTACGCGGAAAAATTCAATTCGGAGCTTGTTATATTCTAGCACCTGAAAATGCATCATCAGGGAAAATCGTTCAAAGCGAATGGCGAGAAGTTTGGCAATATGGTGCAAAGCTAACTGGACCAGGGAAAAACAAACCGTGTCAGCAAGATGGTGTTGCTCCTCAAGTTGCGGTTAAAGGTTTAAGTAAAGAAAATCGTGTGTATTTCCCTAAAAGTCAAATTCATAAAATGGGTTATTTCCAAAGTCATTTTGTGGGGTATTACACATGGATTTTAGATATTCCGAAAGGAGAAAAGGGACATGTAGAAGGACATTAAATTCTACAAATCTTCTAACGAATAAGCAATGTAATTGAAAGTGTAATCTGGGAAATTCAAGCATAGTTTTTCTGCTTTTACTTCTAATTTCTGAAGGTTGATTTTACTTGGATTTCGTTTTATTTCAATGAAATCAATTCGTTTTTCATATTCATTCATTGCAACAATGTCAATTTCGTTTTTATTGCCTTTTTCCCAGTAATTACCAACAGCAGAGTACTTTCCCGAATCAATTAACTTTTGACGGAAATACTTCTCCAAAACGTTACCGCTGTAAGTTGAAAAATCCTCAAATATACGCTCGCGAACAAAGGCAAAATTTCCAATTTCAATTGCACTTTTATATTTGTAAATAAATCGAAACCAAAAATTTAGGAAATTATCTTCGATTGCATATTTCACTATCCGACCAGAATCTTTGGCAAACATTGGACGCGTTTTCTTTAAGATTCCGTATTCGTTTTCGAGACGTTCTAAGAATCCTCCTGTTTGCATTTCTAAAACAGATTCAATTTCCTGTCGAGAAGTTTTGGAAGAAGCAATCAAAGATAGTATCGAGAAATAATTTCCATAATCTTTTCCAAATTCAATGACAAGCGCATTCTTTCCTTCCTCAATAAAAAAGGAATTATCTTCAACCACAAATTCAATCATTTTCTTGAACGTGAAAGCTTTAGCATTCATAAGTAATTCAACATATTTTGCAACGCCACCGGTTATGGTATAAAGCGCTAATAAATCTTCATTTTTATAATTCGGATTGTAGTCGCGAAGAATTTCTTTCAATGTTTCGATTGGAAAGGTTTTTAAGTAAATTTTGTTTGTAGCCCGTCCAAATAAAGGTTCTTTGTTGTTTTCGAATATGCGTTTCATCAAAGAATAAACAGAGCCACAAAGCAAAAGATTCATTTTCGATTCGTTTTTAAAGCTATCCCAAAGATTTTGCATTTCACTATAAATCGAGGGATTAATAAATTGTAGCTCTTGAAATTCATCAATAATTAAAGTAAATGATTTCGTTTTTGAACTAGTCAACAACAAACCAAAAATCTCGCGGAAACTTTTAAATGTGCCATAAACTTCTGTGTCTAATTTCACTTTGATTTCCTCCACAAAATCTTGGCAAAGAAGAAACTCACTTTTTTTAGAAATGAAAAAATAGAGAAAAGTTGTATTCTCCACCGACTTCAAAAGCAAACTCGTTTTCCCAATTCGACGACGACCAACCATAAATGTCATTTGAGCATTTTCTTCCGCGGACCCTCTAATTGATTGTAATTTAGCTAATTCCTTTTCTCTATTATAAAATTTCATTTTTCAGTAATTTAAATTACAGTAACCTATATTACAGTAATACAAATTTATATAATTTTTTCGGGTTTGAAAATTCTGGATTTAAAAAACCAAGATTTTAAGAAATTAAACTTTTTATGAAAGCATGAAATCAATTCAAAAAGCGCATTCTAAATAAGGAACCCTTTAATTAGTGATAATTGTTTTTCCGAAAAAAAGAGTAGTTTTGAGAAAAAACAAGAATGAAAAGGTTAATTTTTATTTCACTTTTATTGCTTTCAACAATTGTTGCAGCACAAAGTAATTTCACGCCAGAAGGCTATTTAGGTTATAAAATTGGTACACAATTTACTCGTCAAGATAAAGTAGTTAGTTATTTCTACGAGCTTCAAAAAGAGTTTTCAAAGAATATGTTGGTTTGGAAATACGGAGAAACGTATGAAAAACGCGATTTAATTTTAGCGTATTTCGGTACTGAAGAAAATTTAAACAACCTTGAAAATATTCGTAAAGCACATTTAACAAATGATGAAACAGAGAAAGTTGCCATTGTTTGGTTGAGTTACAACGTGCACGGAAATGAAAGTTCGGGTACAGAGGCGGCAATGCAAACCGCTTTTTTACTATTGACCAAAAACAGTGAATTTTTAAAAAATACGATTATCATTATGGATCCTTGTTTGAATCCCGATGGAAGAGACCGCTACGTAAACTATTACAATCAATACGGAAATAAAACGCCAGATGTCCACACTTTTTCTGCTGAACACATCGAACCTTGGCCAAGCGGACGTCCGAATCACTACTTATTTGACTTAAACAGAGATTGGGCGTGGATGACACAAGTTGAATCGCAACAACGTGTGAAACAATATAATCAATGGTTGCCTCACGTTCACGTTGATTTTCACGAGCAAGGAATTAACGAACCTTATTATTTTCCACCTGCGGCTGAACCTTATCACGAAGTAATCACCAATTGGCAACGCGATTTTCAGAAAGAAATTGGTAAAAATCACGCTTCCTATTTCGACAAAAACGGCTGGTTGTATTTTTCAAAAGAAATTTTCGACTTGCTTTACCCAAGTTATGGCGACACGTATCCAACTTTCAATGGTTCAATAGGAATGACTTACGAACAAGGCGGAAGTGGTCGCGCTGGACTTTCAGTTCTTACACAAGTTGGAGATACTTTGTCGCTTTTAGACCGTGTAACCCATCACGTCACAACTGGAATTTCAACAGTCGAGGTTGCTGCACTAAAAAGTGAAAAACTTATAAAAGAATACCGTGAATTCTGTAAAAAGAAAAATTACAAATACAAAAGTTATGTCTTAAGTGGAAATCAATACAAGTTGGAATCGTTACTCGAATTATTGGATAAAAATGGAATTCGCTACGAAGCTGCAATTGAAAATACAGCTGTTAAAGGTTGGAATTTTAATACTGGAAAAGTCGAGACCTATAAAACAATTGCTGGTGATTTACTTGTTTCAACGGATCAAGATAAAGGAACTTTGGTAAACGTTCTTTTTGAACCACAAACTAAACTTTCTGATTCCTTGACCTATGACATTACGGCTTGGTCACTTCCTTACGGATTTGGTTTACAGGCTTTTGCGTCTGAAACAAAGGTTGTAGGGAAGAATTACACCAAAGCAACGTTTGTAGAGTTTAAAGCTTTGGAAGTTCCTTACGCTTACGTTTGCCGTTGGAATTCAATGAAATCAGCTCAAGTTTTAGCGCGATTACAAGCTGAAAAGGTAAAAGTTTATTTCTCAGAAAAAGCCTTTTCAATGGAAGGTAAAAATTATGAACCTGGAACTTTAATTGTCTTGAAAGGTGAAAATAAAACAATTGATTTAGAAGCAGTTGTTAGTAAAGTAGCAAAAGAACTAAAAGTTGAAATGACTGCTGTTAAATCTGGTTTTGCAGATTCAGGTAATGATTTTGGAGCCTACAGTGTGAAGTCAATTCCAAACCAAACGATTGGTGTTTTATTAGGAGATAATTATTCTTCGTTAAGTGTTGGTGAAATTTGGCATTTCTTTGAACAACAGTTTAATCACCCTTTACATTTAGTTTACGAAGACAGATTGTCTGATGCTTTGACGAAATTGGATGTACTTTTTGTCCCTGAAGGAAGTTCCAATTTAAGTGAAAATCAAGAACTAATTACTTGGATTCAAAATGGTGGAAAACTAATTGTGATGGGTAGTTCTGCAGGTATTTTTGCTGGAAATGAAGCATTTGGTTTAAAACGAAAAACAAGCGATGACAGCACAGCAGAAAGTAAAGTAGCTTTTGGAAATATGGAACGTCACCAAATAAGTTCGTCCATTACTGGAGCGATTTACCCTTGTTCGATAGACAACACAAATCCCTTAGCATTTGGATACACCAATTACCACACAATGCGTTTAACTACAGAAGTTTTTCAATTGGCAGATGGAACTGTTTTTCAGTTGAAAAAAGATGCCTTGCCTGTAAATGGATTTGTTGGTTCAAAAGTGAAAAAATCACAATCGGAAGCATTAACTGCTGGTGTTCACCCTATGGGCTCAGGTTCAGTTGTTTATTTAGTTGATAATCCCTTATTCAGAGGCTTATGGGAAAACGGAAAATTAATGGTAGTCAACGCAATTTTTATGGTGAATCGCTAGTAGTAAGTTGACAAAAATGACAAATTAATATGAATTCATTATTCACTTTTAACTTTCATTTTTCAGTTCTCCACTTTCAGCTTACCTAATATTCCCCTCTCAAAAACTTTCTTTCTGCCCAAAATGTACCAAAAGGCACGAAAGAAGCAATGAAAAGAATGAATGAATCTTTGAAATTAAAGCGCTGTTTTACAAATAGTAACAATAGAAGCACACAGTAAATTACAAAGAAAAGTCCGTGAAACCAGCCTGTAAATTTTATTGGTTGAAGGATTTCAAATCCATATTTCAAAATCATTGCGATGATAAGTAAGAACCAAGAAAATCCTTCGATTAAAGCTACTGTTCTAAACTGTTTTAATAAGTTATTGGTATTCATTTTTTAAGTTGTTTTTCTAAGTCAAATAATTGGTCACGCAAACGTGCAGCTTCTATGAAATCTAATTCTTTTGCTGCTTTCTCCATCGCTTTTTTCGTTGCTTTCATTTGTTTTTCAATGTCAATTGGATTGTTGTATTGCGGACGATCTTCTGCTGCCAAAGCTACTTCTTGTGATTGTTCGTAGCGCAAGGTTTTCAAAGCAGATTCTCCATCGGCAACTGTTGTAGATTCCATAATTTTTTCCTTCGATTTGTTCAAAGCAGTTGGAACCAAACCGTGCGCTTCATTGTAGTCAATTTGTAATTTTCTGCGACGCAAGGTTTCGTCAATTGTTTTTTGCATCGATTTCGTGATTTTATCAGCATACATAATCACAAAACCATTCACGTTTCTTGCAGCACGTCCAACGGTTTGCACCAATGAGCGTTCGTTTCTCAAAAATCCTTCTTTATCAGCATCGAGAATTGCCACTAATGAAACTTCAGGTAAATCGAGTCCTTCACGCAACAGATTGACACCAATCAATACATCAAAATCGCCCAAACGCAACTGACGTAAAATCTCTACGCGTTCAATCGTATCAATTTCACTGTGAATGTAGCGACACAAAATCCCGAGTTTATCCAAGTATTTTTGTAGTTCCTCCGCCATTCGTTTGGTTAAGGTTGTCACCAAAATGCGTTCATTTACAGCAATGCGTTCTTGAATGGCTTCAATTAAGTTATCAATTTGATTCAAACTCGGACGCACTTCAATAATAGGATCAAGCAAGCCAGTCGGACGAATCAACTGTTCCACCATCACCCCTTCAGATTTTTCAATTTCGTAGTCAGCTGGGGTTGCAGAAACGTAAATAACTTGGTGAAACATTCCTTCAAATTCTTCGAATTTCAAAGGTCGGTTGTCAATTGCTGCTTGTAATCGGAAACCGTAATCCACTAGATTTATTTTTCGAGCGCGGTCACCACCGTACATTCCACGAACTTGTGGCAAAGTCACGTGACTTTCATCAATCACCATCAAATAGTCGTCGGGAAAATAATCCAACAAACAGAAAGGTCGTTCTCCCGGTTGTCTGCGGTCGAAATAGCGCGAATAATTCTCAATTCCAGAACAGTAGCCCAATTCACGAATCATTTCCAAGTCGTAATTCACACGTTCGTCGAGGCGTTTTGCTTCTTCCAAGCGTCCGTCTTTTTTAAAGCTTTCAACCTGAGCGACTAAATCATCTTGAATTTGCTCAATTGCTTGGCGTGTGTTTTCAGGACTCGAAACAAACAAATTCGCTGGAAAAATATCAATTTCTTTATAGGTTTCTATTTTTTGATTCGTCTCAGGGTCTATCGAAGTTATCGCTTCAATTTCATCTCCCCAGAAAGCTATTCGCAACGCATAATCGGCATAAGCTAAGAAAATATCAACCGTATCGCCACTCACGCGAAACATACCACGTCCAAATGTATCTCCAGCTCGAGAGTATAAATTTTCCACCAATCGAAACAGGAATTTATTTCGAGCAACTGTTTGTCCGACTTTCAAATTGACAATGCTGTTCTTAAACTCACTTGGATTTCCGATACCGTAAATACACGAAACGGAAGCAACTACAATCACATCTTTTCTTCCTGAAAGTAGGGCAGAGGTAGCTGAAAGTCGCAGCTTTTCAATTTCATCGTTGATTTGTAAATCTTTTTCAATGTAAGTTCCCGTTACAGGCAAATATGCTTCTGGCTGATAATAATCGTAATAGGAAACGAAATACTCTACGGAATTGTGAGGAAAAAATTGTTTGAATTCTCCATACAACTGAGCTGCTAGCGTTTTATTATGAGATAGAATCAAGGTCGGACGATTTACTTTTGCAATGACATTTGCCACCGTAAACGTTTTTCCACTTCCCGTCACACCTAGTAATGTTTGGTGTTCGATTTCAGCTTCCAATCCAGCAACTAATTGACGAATTGCCTCAGGTTGATCGCCTGTTGGTTCGTAATCTGAAACGAGTTGAAAATCCATAGTGGCTCAAAGTTAAAGAAGTTTCAGAAACTTTATGTTTTGTTGGGAATGTTTAGCAATTTTCGAGTTTTTAAAAGTGAATTACGAATTGGCGGACTCATTTTCAAATTCTATCATTTTTCATTCTCTCATTCTCTCATTCGTCATTCTTTCATAACTCTTTCCCACTCATAAAATGCTTCATCAAAAAAACAGTTACTCCAAAATACACAAAATCATTAAAGCCATTATCATAATCTTGAACAAGGAAACTTCCAAAAAATAAGATGACAAAAAGCACTAATGAAGCTAAAAATCCAAAGTGAGAAAAAGTTTGTTTAGCTTGCGATTTGAATTCCCCTTTGATAAGGGCGATTGAAAACAAAGCGGCAATTGCGATTTCTAAAACAACTATTAAAACAAAGCTCAACCAAATTCCCCCAGGAATGGCGTTCAAAAATGTTTCTTTGAATTTCCCATAAAACCAAGCAGGAGGAAAATCACCTAAAAGTTTGTGAATTCCGGCGATTCCAGCAAGTGAAATATAAAGTAGTAAGATTAATATTCGTTCCATTTGTTAAAGATTCACTAGCCGAATTTAATCAAAATTATATTCATTCCTTTTTTTTAACATCGTATCTTTGGAACCCCAAATCATTCATTTATGCAAGAGGAACTTTTAAAAAAGGAATTGGCTGCTACCATTAGACTCTATAACTCTAAAGGTTGGTCGCCTGCTACGTCAACGAATTATTCTTTTAAAAACGAACTTGGTCAAATCTGGGTTTCACGTTCAGGAGTGGATAAAAGTCAATTTACAGAGAATGATTTTATTTGGGTAGATGAAAATGGAATACCTCAAGGTGAATTTGCAATAGTGAAACCTTCTGCAGAAACCTTGATTCATTGTATTATCTATACCTTGTTTCCTGAAACAAAAGTTATTCTTCACAGTCATTCGTTGTATCCTGTTTTGATGTCAGCAATTTTTAAAAGTGAATTGAAATTTGAAGGATACGAAGTTCAAAAAGGTTTCGATGGACAAACAACGCACGAGGAATCGGTTAGAATTCCTGTTTTAGATAATAGTCAGGATATGAATTTTTTCAAAAACGAATTGAATTATATAAGAGAATCATTGTTAAATCATTGTTTTGTGATTCGAAAACATGGAACTTATGCTTGGGGTAAAAACCTTTTCGAAGCCAAAAGACACTTGGAAACTTTAGATTATCTTTGTGAATGTGAATGGAATTTAATTAAAAAGTAATGGCAATATTATCAATCCCAACAAGAAATTATAGTACATCTGACCCAAAAGAAATTTTGGATTTTTTCAATGCACGTGGTTTGTATTTCAATCAATGGCAATGTGATAAGGTTTTTGAAGACATCGCAACGCAAGAAGATATCTTACAAGCTTATTCTAAAGATTTATTTCCGTTTATGGAAAACGGTGGTTATCAAACTGCTGATGTGATTTCAATTAATTCGTTGACAGAAAATTACGAAGCTATTCGAGCTAAATTTTTAGCGGAACATACACATACCGAAGATGAAATTCGCTTTTTTGTTGATGGACAAGGATTGTTTTGGTTCAACTTAGAAAATGAACCTGTTTTCAATTTGTTATGTGAGAAAGGTGATTTGATTAGTGTGCCTGCTGGAACAAAACATTGGTTTGACGCAGGAGAAAGTAACCCATTTGTAAAAGCAATTCGTATCTTTATCGATATGAGCGGTTGGGTGCCACATTACACTGAGTCGGGAGTTGAAAAGGAATTCAAAGATTTTAAAATCAAAAAATAAGTGGAGCAGAAAAAGATAAAATACATCTTGACGGATATTGAAGGTACAACAACTTCAGTATCATTTGTTTACGATATTTTATTTCCGTATTTCAAAGCACATATCAAAGAGATCAATAATTTCTCTCAATTGCAAGAAGTCAAAGAAGCTTTCTCACAAGTGATAGAAATTGTTGCTGAAGAAGAAAATGAGCAAATCACTACGAGTGAGGAAGTACTGAAATATTTGGAGAAATGGAGTAACGAAGACCGAAAGGTAACCCCATTAAAAACCTTACAAGGAATTTTATGGAGAAATGGTTATAATTCAGGAGAATTGAAAGGTCACGTTTACGACGATGTTCCGCCTGCACTTGAAGATTGGAAAAATAAAGGATTGAAGTTAGGTGTATTTTCATCAGGTTCAATTGCTGCACAAAAACTTATTTTCGGGAACAGTATTTTCGGTGATTTAAGTAAAAATTTCTCGCATTACTTTGATACAAACACTGGTCAAAAACGAGATGTAAACACGTATATTGAAATCGCCAAAAAAATTAACTTATTACCAGCTAAAATCTTGTTTTTATCAGATATTCAGCAAGAATTGGAAGCTGCAAAAGAGGCTGGATTTCAAACACTTCAGTTAGTTCGACCAGGTACCGAAATTTCTTGGAATGATTACGTACACGATTTTTCTGAGATTAACTCAAAACTTGGTTTGTAAATGAAAGAAAAAGTGCCTTTCAGTAAACCGTATCGTTCAAAAAATGAGGCGAAGTTTATTGAAGAAGTACTGCTTTCTGGTAAAACAGCTGGAGGAGGAAAATTCACCCAAATTGCACAACAAACTCTTCAAAATTCAATAGGTGGAAATTGCTTACTAACAAATAGTTGTACCGCTGCATTGGAAATTTCTGCAATGCTCTTGGACATTCAAGAAGGTGATGAAATAATACTTCCTTCCTATACCTTTCCAAGTACAGCTAATGCTTTTTTGTTGCGAGGTGCGACTATAAAATTTGTGGATAGTCAAGCAAATCACCCGAATATGGATTTAGATCATTTGGAAGAATTGATTTCCGAAAAAACGAAAGCAATTGTACCAATGTATTACGGCGGAGTTTCGTCAGATTGGCAAAAGTTAAAAGAACTTCAAGAAAAGCATAAATTTTATATTATCGAAGAAGCGGCCCAAGCTTTTGGAGCGACCTATTTGAATCAACCTTTAGGTTCACTTGGTGATTTGGCAGTATTTTCTTTTCACGAAACCAAAAATATTTCTTGTGGAGAAGGTGGCGCTTTGATTGTCAACAAAAAAGAATGGATAGAACCCGCTGAAATAATTTGGGAAAAAGGCACAAATAGGGTAGCGTTTAAACGAGGTGAAATTGATAAATACGAGTGGGTTGCTTTGGGTTCTTCTTACGTGAATTCTGAATTAAACGCTGCTTATTTAGTGGCGCAAATAGAGCAATGTATAACTTGGTTAGAAGAACGAAAAAAGCAATGGTATTTTTATTTTGAACAACTTTCTTTTTTGGAAGAAAAAGGAATTCTATTGCCTCAAATACCCGATTTTGCCAATCACAATGCGCATATTTTCTACTTGGTTTTAAATTCTACTGAAGAACTTCAAGCATTAAAAAATCATTTATCAGATCAAGGGATTGATGCATTAACGCACTACCGTTGCTTACATAAAAGCAGTTATTTCAAAAATAAATACGAAGGAAAAGAATTGAAGAATGCAGAGAAATTTGAGAGTAGATTATTACGTCTTCCCCTTCATTCAGATGTTCCAATGGAATATGTAACTTCTAAAATTATTGACTTTTTTAGAGCGCAATAAATCTAGTTTTTATCAGTTTTTGGTGTTGGATTTTCAACCGTTTTTGGGTCAACATATACTTTTAAACGCAATTTCTCTTTTTTGCGTTCTGTATTAGTTTGTAGGTAAATGATTCTATCTTGGTAGTAAGATTTTCCATTTGTGTCGAAAGAAACGCTAATTCTCCCTTTTTGTCCAGGTTGTGTAGGTTCGGTTGGTAATTCTACTTTGGTACAAGTACACTCTACTTCGTAAGAGTAAAACTCTAAAGGAGCATCACCTGTGTTTGTAAATTCATAAACATAATTTACAATTTTACCCTCTTTAACTTTTGGAAATTTAGCTATGGGGTATTTAGGACTAAAAACCGCCTCTTGACAAAAGCCAAGGGCGGTTATTAGTAAAAATGATATTAATAAATATCTTTTCATTTTAGTTATTTGCTGGTGCACCAGAATTGTTAACAGGCGTTCCTACTTCTGGAGCAGGACCAACTTCACCTTTAATTCTGATTACTTTGTTTGGTTCGTTGATTGCGTTTGAAGTTATAGTAACGCTTTTGTTGATTGCACCTGGACGTTTTGTATCGTATTTTACACGAATTGTTCCTTTTGCACCTGGAGCGATTGGTTCTTTCGGCCATTCAGGAACTGTACAACCACAAGATCCTTTTGCGTTAGAAATAATTAAAGGCTCGTCACCTGTGTTTTTAAATTCAAAAGTACAATAAGGATCACCATCATATTTGATATTTCCATAATCGTGAGTTTCTTTGTTAAATTCAATTTTTGCACCTTTTTCAATTTGTGCAGATACTGTATTTGCTGTCAAAACGGCAACAAACATAAGAGCTAAAGACAATACTAATTTTTTCATGATTAAAAGTTTTATAGAACAAATGTAATTTTCATTCAAGCTGTCATTTTATATTTAACAGATTGTTAACAGCGGTCTAAATTTATAATTTATTTCGACTTGATAATGTTAACGCATTATTTTTTAAGCCAGCCGCGTTTGAGAAAGTAAAATAGTAACCCAAAGGCAATCAAAAACATAACTGCAACAACAGTGTAGTATCCATACCAATACTTTAATTCAGGCATATTTTCGAAGTTCATTCCATATACCCCAACAATAAATGTAAGTGGAATAAAAATGGAACTCACCACCGTTAGCACTTTCATAATTTCATTCATTCGTTGTCCTTGGGCAGCGTAAAATAAATTGGCCATCCCTTCCAAGATTTGTTTGTTGGCGTCAATTTCTTCTAAAACGCTTACGCATGAAGACCTCAGATGAGAGAAATATTGATGATTTGATTTTTCAAAAAATACACTTTCACTCGTTTCCAATTGACTAGAAATATCGCGCATAGGAAGTGCTATTTTTCGCAGTTCAATCAATTTTCGCTTCTCACGTTCAATTTGGTTCAAAATAGATTTACTTTCAGATTTATGAAGTTTTTCTTCTATTTCTTCAATAGTCGTTGAAATAGCCTCAATAACTTCAAAATAGTTGTCAATTATTGCTTCAAGCATTCTGAAAAGTAGAAAGTCTGAATTTTTCAAACGAATTTTACCTCTTGCAGTTTCGATTCGATTTCGAACATCAGTAAAATGATCAGAAGATTTATCTTGAAATGAAATTAAATAGTTTTTACCAAGAATAAAACTAATTTGTTCTTGCTCGAGTTGAAGGTCATTTTGATCGGTTGGTAAAGCTGATTTGATGCTAAAAAAAACGTAATTAGTGTATTCTTCAACTTTTGGTCTTCGACTTGGATTGTAAATTGTATCGACACTTAAACGGTCAATTTCAAGTTTTTTACATAGTACTTCTATTTCCTCTTTACTTTCTAATCCGTGAAAATTGAGCCAAGCAATATGGTCATCATCCATTTCATTTTCTATAAAATCTTGAGAAAAGTAATGAGAAGTCTCTTTTTTTATAGAGTAAAAACTTTTATTGTATTTGTAAAGCTGACATTGTCCCATTTCAAGCAGTTTTTTTTAAATCAACGACATTTGAACTTTTACCGATAGCACAGCCTTCGCAACTTTCTGTTTTTGAGAAAAATTGACGCCAAAACTTCCTTGTCAAGTAAATGACTGAAAGTGTTACGATTAAAAATACAATTACGCCTTGAATCATCTTATAAAGTTACTTTTTTCTAATTAAGAAAGAATAGTAAATGCGAAAAGTGCGCCGAAATAAGCCATAAAACCCATAAACGCAACCTGAATTAATGGCCACTTCCAAGAATAAGTTTCTCTTTTAACGACCGCTAATGTTGCCATACATTGCATCGCAAAAACATAGAAGATCATTAAAGAAACACCTGAAGCTAGCGTGAAAATTGGTTCGTTATTGTTGTTTTTTTCTGCCTTTAGACGATCTATCAGCCTTAAATTTTCATCACCATCGTCTTGAACTGCATATATGGTTGCTAGAGATCCAACAAATACTTCTCGTGCTGCAAATGAAGTAATTAATGATATTCCAATTTTCCAATCATAACCCAAAGGTTTAATTGCAGGCTCAATCGCTTTACCAAAAATCCCAATGTATGATGATTCCAATCTTGCAGAAGCCACTTTTTGATTTTGTTCTTCTTCAGGTAATTGAGTGAAATTAGGATTTGCTCTCACATATTTTTCGGCATTCTCCATTTTCCCTGAAGGCCCAAAAGTTGCTAAAGCCCAAAGAATTATTGAAATTGAAAGAATGATTTTTCCAGCATCGATTACAAATATTTTTACCTTTTCCAATACGTTAATTCCAACATTGGGCCAACGAGGCATTTTATAGCTTGGTAATTCTAAAAGCAAGAACCCTTTCTCTTTCTTTTTAATGAGGAGATTTAAAATAATAGCGATGAATAAAGCTGAAATCAATCCCAAGAAATACAATCCAAAAAGTACAATTCCTTGTAAATTAAAGATTCCTAGTACGGATTGTTTGGGTATAACAAGAGCAATTAGTAAGGTATAAACTGGAATTCGTGCGCTACAACTCATCAAAGGCGCAACGAGAATAGTAATTAATCTTTCTTTCCAATCCGCGATAGTACGAGTTGCCATCACGCCTGGAATCGCACAAGCAACGCTAGAAATAAGTGGTACAACGCTTTTGCCATTCAGACCAAAAGGGCGCATTAAGCGATCCATAATAAACACAACTCGCGATAAATATCCGCTTTCTTCGAGAATAGAAATGAATAAAAACAGCAAAGCTATTTGTGGTACGAAAATAATAACGCCCCCAATTCCTGGAATGACACCTTGACAAATTAAATCGTTGAGTAATCCAGTTGGAAGTTGATTGGCAATGAAATTGGAGAAATTAGTAGTTTGGGCATCAATAAAATCCATTGGGATGCTTGCAAACGAGAAGATAAATTGAAAAATAACGAATAAAACTGCCGAAAAAATCAAATATCCAAGAATTGGATGGATTAAAATTTTGTCAATGTTTCGGGATAAAGTGTCTGTTTTCGTTTTTTCAACGATTTCAATTTTCGCAATTATCTTCTTTAAAAATTGGTAGCGAAATTGCGTCTCTTCTTCCTGTTTCTTTTTGTTTTCAAGTTCACAAAGTTTAAAATCCTCAACTATTAGATTAGAGGCAGCAATTAATTGATGATTTTTTATTGCTTGAATTAATCGATCCTTTCCAAGACCAATTCTTGCATTTGTGGTGACAATCGAAATCGATGGAAAACAACTTTGAAGTTGCTCGATGTCAATATTAATTCCTCTCTTTTGAGCGAGATCCCACATATTTAAAACCAGTATAATCGGAATTTTAAGGTCGTAAATTTGCGTGAAAAGCAACAGGTTTCGTTCAAGGTTGGAAGCATCAACCACAATCATTGCTAAATCTGGAAAATCAGGATGTTTGGGATTGGAAACAACTTTATAAACTACTTCCTCATCTTTTGAACGCGGATAAATGCTATAAACACCAGGGAAGTCAATTAACTGATGTTGTTGATTATCAATTTGAAACGAACCACTTTTTTTCTCTACAGTAATCCCTGCAAAGTTTCCAATGTGTTGTCTTAAACCAGTGAGAAGATTAAAAACAGAACTTTTACCTGTATTTGGATTTCCAAAAAGTGCAATTTTCATCTTACAAACATACTAAAAAGTTAAAGTGAGTTGGTGTTTTCAACCTCTATTGTTGCTGCTTCTTCTAAACGTAGAGAAAGTACAGAACCATTTAATTCAATTGCAATCGGGTCACCAAATGGAGCTGAAAAAACAACTTCAACTGTTTGTCCAGTAATGAATCCAAGTTCAATTAATTTATTTGAGAAAGAAGAATCTAATATGTTTTTAATTTGGACTTTTTCACCAAACGTTTGTTTTGCCAACGAATTCGATTTCATAGTGCAAATTTAAGTTTAACTCAATGTTAACTAATACCTTTAAAGTGGTATTTAGATGCTTTTCAAAACAAATCTTGCAGTATGTCGTGTTCGTTGTTGAAGAATAATTTCTTTGTTTTTTGTTACCCTTTCAATTGTTGCATCGTCATAATGTCTAATCGTAACAAGCTCTAAATCTTCATTGTAACGCACTTCGTAATTTGTGCTAAATAGATTTAAAATCATTTCTGGATTCGTTTTTTGACTATCAACTAGGATTGAAAAGCTCAAAGCTGAATTTTGCATCAAGTTTATTTTGGCTTTAGCTAATGAAAGTTGATTAAAGATATCGCTTAAGTTTTCTTCCACAATAAACGAGAAATCTTTAGGGGTAAAAGAATAAAGTGTTTGTTCTTTCTTGAAAATAAAAGACGGCACTAATTCGTCATTAGAAGTCGAACTTTGAATAACTGTACCTTCAGCTAATGGTTCAATAAATGATTTTACAAACAAAGGAATTCCTTTATTCTGTAATGGTTTTATTGTTTTCGGATGAATCACACTTGCGCCGTAATAGGAAAGTTCAATTGCTTCTTTGAATGAAATTTTATCCAATTTGATGGTGTCTTCAAAGTATTTTGGGTCCGCGTTTAACATTCCAGGAACGTCTTTCCAAATGGTAACACTTTCTGCATTTCCACAAAAAGCAAAGATTCCTGCAGTGTAATCAGAACCTTCTCGACCAAGTGTTGTAGTAAAACCTTCAGGTGTGTGACCTAAAAATCCTTGAGTAACTAATATGTTTGAGTTCGAAAATTCAGGTAAAAATTTGGATTGAATTAAAAATTCTGTTTTTGACCAATCTACTTTTCCTTCTTGGTAATTATTATCTGTTCTCACTAATTGACGAGCATCCATCCAATGTGCAGAAAAGCTTTGTTCAGTAAGAAAAGCTGCAACGATATGGGAAGAAATCACTTCTCCAAGTGAAACAATTTGGTCGTATTCAAAGCTTGTATTTTCCGAAAATGGTTTATTAATCTTTTCCTTTAATTGTTCAAAAATAGCCTCGATTGTGTTGTAAATCGAAAAGTGTTTTTCAGGAAATAAATCAGCTAAAATGTCTTCGTGAAAAAGTTCTAATTCTTCAATAAGACCCATAAATTCTTTACGATCTTGGGTTTTTAAGGCGCTTACAATTTCTTCCAATTTATTGGTGGTTTTACCCATCGCCGAAACAATTACAGCTAATTTTTCACCTTCAAACAATGATAAAATGGAAGCTACATTCTTTACTGCATCAGCATTTTTAACAGATGCTCCACCAAATTTAAAAACTCTCATATCCTAAAAATTACGCGTGTAAAATTAACTAAATGTGTTTGATTTGATTCGTAAACTGCAGTATTTAGTATCTCTTAACTATTCAATCGTGTTTTTAAAACAAGCTTTCCACTTTAAATTCCTACCTTTGCGGGTAATTATTTTTAATGGCACATAAATCAGGTTTTGTAAATATTGTTGGAAGTCCAAATGTGGGTAAATCAACGCTAATGAATCAATTAGTAGGAGAGAAACTTTCGATTGTTACTTCCAAAGCACAAACGACACGTCACCGAATTTTGGGAATTGTGAACGATGAAGACTATCAAATTGTTTTCTCTGATACGCCCGGAGTTGTAAATGCAGCGTATAAATTGCACGAAACGATGATGGATTATGTGAATACGTCCATTAAAGATGCTGATGTTTTGTTGTTCATCACGGATACGAAAGAGAGCGAAATGAACCAAAAAGAAACATTGGAAAAAATCAAAAGATTACAAGTTCCAGTGTTGTGCATCATCAATAAAATCGATTTATCAAACCAAGAAGAATTAACGAAACGAGTGATTTATTGGCAGGAACAATTGCCAAATGCACTTATTTTTCCAATTTCAGCGTTGCACGGTTTTAGCATCAATCAAGTTTGGAATCGAATTTTAGACTTGATTCCTGAAAGTCCACCTTATTACGACAAGGATTCGATTTCAGATAGACCAATGCGTTTTTTCGTTTCAGAAATTATTCGCGAGAAAATATTTCTGTACACCGAGAAAGAAGTACCTTATAGTTGTCAGGTAGAAATTGAAGAATACATTGAAGAAGGCTTGATGGTTAAAATTCGTGCTTTGATTATCGTTGAGCGTGATTCTCAAAAAGGAATTATCATCGGTAAAGGTGGAGAAATGCTACAACGAATCGGAAAAACAGCACGCGAAGAAATCGAAAAATTTACTGGAGCAAAGGTTTATCTAGAGAACTTTGTAAAAGTTGATAAAGATTGGCGTTCAACAGATGCCAAATTAAAAAAGTACGGATACTAATATCCAAATTAGCGAAAGGATTATCAAATGAGTAACATTTTAGCAATTGTTGGTCGCCCAAACGTTGGGAAATCGACATTATTTAACAGATTGACAGAATCGCGCGATGCGATTGTAAAAGAAGTAAGTGGCGTAACACGCGATAGAATCTACGGAAAAGGGGAATGGAACGGTTATCAATTTTCAGTTATTGACACTGGAGGTTACGCAACAGTTAAAGAAGATATTTTTGAAGGAGAAATACGCAAACAAGTCGAACTAGCGATTCAAGAAGCAACTGTCATTGTATTTATGGTAGATGTTATGACTGGAATCGTTGAAATGGATGAGGTTGTTGCGCAATTACTTCGCAAAAGTAAAAAACCTGTGATGATTGTCGCTAATAAAGTAGACAACACAGATAGAGTAGGGATGTCTTCCGAATTTTATTCCTTTGGTTTAGGAGAAGTGTACGACATGTCTGCTACAAACGGAAGTGGAACAGGAGAATTGTTAGACGACGTAGTAAAATACTTCGATAAAAACGACGAGTCAATTCGTGAAGAAGATTACTTACCACGCTTTGCAATTGTTGGTCGTCCGAATGTTGGAAAATCGTCAATGGTGAATGCTTTCACAGGACAAGAACGAAATATAGTAACTGACATTTCAGGAACTACGAGAGATTCAATTCATACAAGATACAAAGCATTTGGTTTCGACTTCTTGATGATTGACACTGCAGGGATTCGTAAAAAAGCAAAAGTGACGGAGGATATTGAGTATTATTCAGTATTGCGCTCTGTTCGTACGATTGAAAATGCAGATGTTTGTTTGTTTTTGATTGATGCTGGGGAAGGTTTGCAGAAACAAGATTTGAGCATTTATTATATGATTGAGAAAAACTCAAAAGGAGTAGTTGTTCTTGTCAATAAATGGGATTTAGTGGAGAAAGACCACAACACTATGCTTGAGTACGAAAAGAATTTGAGAGAGCAATTGGCACCGTTTAATGATGTTCCGATTATCTTTACTTCTACAATTACTAAACAACGTATTCATAAAGCTTTGGAGACAGCGATGAGAGTTCATGAAAACAGAACTCGTAAAATTGCAACTTCAAAATTGAATGAAATAATGTTGGATATAATTAATGCAACACCTCCACCAGCGATTAAAGGGAAATACATCAAAATTAAGTACGTTCAGCAATTACCAACCCATTCACCTGCATTTGCTATTTTCTGTAATTTACCACAATATGTTCCTGAATCATACAAACGTTTTTTAGAAAATAGATTGCGTGAACAGTTTGATTTCGAGGGAGTACCAGTAAAGATTTTCTTTAGGAAGAAATAAAACCTAAAGTATTAAAACAAAAAAGCGAGGTTTCAAATGAAGTCTCGCTTTTTTGTTTAATATGAATTCTAAACTCATTATCTCATTAGATTAATATGTCCACTTACAGTTACTTTTTCATCTGTGTTTGTAGGTTTGAATCTTATTTTATAAGAATAAATTCCGGAAGGTACTTTTAATCCTTTTTTACCATAAGTTCCATCCCATCTTTCTTTAGCGTCGTGACTTTCCCAGATTAATTCTCCCCATCTATTATAGATATATAAATCAAAATTAAATGGGTCAAATCCAGATGTAAAAACAGGCCCCCAAGTTTGATTAAATTGATCTTCATCTGGGGTAAAAGTATTTGGAATATAAAAAACAGGTTTATCAATATAGGTCAAAGTAACTAAGTAGGAACTTGTACAGCCCAAAGGTGTAGATGATGTTAATGTTACATTAAAGTTACCGTTAATATTAGAATATAAATGCGTATTATTTAAATCAGTTGAAGTTGAGCCATCGCCAAAATCCCACAAATAACTTTCACCTCCAATTGTATTGTTTGAAAAAACAACTTGTTGACTTGTGTTTTCAAGAATTGTTGGTGAGGCAGAGAAAAATACAGAAGGTGCAGTTTCTACACAAATCATATCAGGAATTGTAGTTGATTGGATACATCCGCTATTGTTAGCTGTTAAAGTAATATCGTAACATCCTGCATTTGTAAATGAATAATTAGCTGTTGGATTAGTTCCAAAATTAGTATTGTTTAAAGAGTAACTGTAATTAACATTTGGAAGTGCTGGTGTTGAAAAAGACACGTTTAAAGGAGTACATCCTTCGCTAACATTCGATGTAAATGGTGGAGCAGCTATTGGAATCACATTTATAACCATTGAAGCGTTAGAGGTACATTCAGCTACTGTAGGAACAAAGTTATAGGTTGTGTTTCCTGGTAGATTTGATTCGATTGTTGCAGGTGTCCAAGTACCAATTACTCCATTAGTTGAAGTTGTTGGAAGAATACCAACAGGGTCACCTTGACAATATGGCCCTAATTGAGCAAATGTTGGTGCACCTTGTGGATTTACAACAACAGTCATAGAATTGGGTAATCCACAAGCATTAGGATTTGGAGTAAAGTTGTAAGTTGTTGTATTTGCGGTTGCGGTATTAATTGTAGCTGGGGACCAAGTACCTGCAATTGAATTATTAGAAATTGTTGGTAAAATTCCAGGAGTATCAGTCGCACAATATGGACCTAAAGCAGTAAAAGTTGCTTGAATTGGTGGATTTACGGTGACTGTTGTAGTTGCAGTAACATCAACACAGCCATTTATTGAATAAGTTACAGTGTAGGTGGTCGTTGCTTGTGGAGCAACAGTTATTGAAGCTCCAGTTTGACCATCAGACCAAGTATATGTTCCACTTGAACCAGCAGTTGCAGATAAAACTGCATTTTGACCACCACAAATTGGTGCAGGTGTGTTGACTGTTAATAAAGGAGTGCTACAACTAAAACTTCCAACACCTAAAAACAATCCAGAATCATAACTTTCATCTCCAGCATCGGCAATTATAATTTTCACATGGTACGTAGAACATGCGATAACAGATAACTGAGCTGTAAGACCATCAGTATAGCCATCATATTGAATTACACCTGTATTATTTGTATTGTAATATTGTGAATTAGTATTGGCATTTACGTTGTCAATACTTACTAATTGTCCGTTTGGTAAACGGGCTACGTTATAGTTATTGTAATTTCCTCCTGCAGGATTTGGACCTGATATAAATATTCCAAAACCATCATTAAAAGAACCTGTAACAAACTCAGGATATTCTTCTGATCCAAAAACAAAATTAACATTGAACGCTGCACAACTTGGTTGCATATCAAATTCAAGAACACAATTATCTCTATTCGGTGCAGGATTTCCAGCGCCTGGTTGGGTTGTTAAATGGGGGTCAGAAAAATCATAACCAGCAACAGCTGTTGAGGAAGATCCTGTGGCATTTGGTCCATCAGCATTTGCGGCTGACCCAGTAGTCATTACAATGCCTCCATTACTTAATTGTGAACCGCCTGCTTGCAAATTACCTGTCCAAGTTCCGCAAGCTGTTTGAGCGCAGTTCATTGTTGCATTTGTTACAGTAATTCCAGGAGCTACAATGTTGTTGGCTAGTTGAGTTGCAGTAGCTCCAGGTGTAATAACAATTTGAGCAAATGAAGATAGGTTGAATAATGAGATTGAAAATAATAGTAGAAAATAGTTTTTCATAATTCAGTTATCTAAGTAAGTTTACTTGACCAGTTATAGTTAATTTTTTATCAGTCTCTTTTGGTTTGTAGTCAATTTTCCATGTGTAAGTTCCTTGGGGACATTTTAGTCCGTTTATTCCATAGTTCCCATCCCATCTTCCTTTAGCATCTTTACTTTCCCAAACGATTTCACCCCACCTATTGTATACAATCATATTAAAATTAAACTCATCAAAACCTTGGGAAAATACAGGTCCCCAAGTTTGATTAAATTCATCTTCATCTGGTGTAAAAGTATTTGGCACATAAAAAATTGTTTCCTCTTGGTACGAAATTACAACAGAAAAAGAACTTGTGCAACCTAACGATGAAACTGCTGTTAGGGTTGCTAAAATGTTTGAATTTATTCCATTGTAGATATGTGCTGGATCTGTTTCGCTAGAAGTTTGTCCATCTCCAAAATCCCAAGAAAAGGAAGTAGCTCCTATTGAATTGTTGCTAAATTGAATAGTTTCTGTACTATTTGAAAATGAGTTGGGAAATATATTGAAAAGTGCAGTTGGTGCAGCTTCAACACAAATCAAATCATTTATAGCTGTTGTAGATTGACATGAACCAAGACTAACTGTTAAACCTATATCGTAACATCCAGCATTTGAAAAGGTAGAATTCAAAGTAGGTGTTGAGCCGATATTTATTCCATTAGATGTCCAGTTAAAAATTGCGTCTGATGCTGTGGTTGTGCTTAAAACAACATTTAATGGAGCACAACCAGATGTAATATTACTGTTAATAGTTGGTTGAGGAGTGGCTGTAACTGCAATTGACATAGTTGTGTTCGTAGCGCATTGTCCAATTGTTGGGGTAAAAGTATAGTTTGTTGATCCTACATTTGCAGTTGAAATAACTGTTGGGTTCCAACTACCAGTAATTGAAGGGGTATTATTTGAATTAATTGGTAAAATTGGACTATTATCATTCTGACATAGAGGACCAATTTGATTAAAGGTAGGAGTTACTAATGGATTTACAATTATATTCATTGTGGCGGTATTAGCACATAATCCCGTATTTGGCGTAAATGTATATATTGTATTTCCTGGATTACTTGTATTTATTATACTCGGATTCCATGTTCCTTGAATACTATTTATGGATGTGCTTGACAATTGTTCAGCTGCTGTATTTTGACAATAAGGCCCTAAGGCTGTAAATGTAGGAGTAGCATTTTGGGTCACATTTACAATTCCAGAACCAGTAGCGTTACATCCATTTAACGAATACAACAAATTATAGGTTGTTGTTTGTGTAGGTGAGACAGATAAGGAGCTTGCCGTACTATTGTTAGACCAAAGGTAAGTTCCTCCGGTAGGAGTGACTATTGGGATGATTGAAATAGTTTGACCTGAGCAAATGGATTGTGAAGTCAAAGTAACTGTTGGAATTAAATTTACTTGAATAACCATTGTTGCATTTGATGAACATTGATTTGGATTTGGAGTAAATGTGTAGGTAGTAGATCCTGTAGATGAAGTATTTACTGTGCTTGGATTCCATGTTCCAGTAATAGCTGGGGTATTTGTTGAACTCGTAGGTAAGGTTACTCCACTATTTTGACAAAGTGGTCCAATTTGATTAAAAGATGGCGAAATTAGAGGTGAAATTTGTACTGTTATTGAAACAGGATTTGCGCATTGACCGGCATTTGGAGTAAAATTATAAGTAAAGGAGCCAACCGTTGTTGTAGAAATAGTGTTTGGATTCCAAGTTCCTATTACAGCAGGACTGTTTATTGAGGAAGTGGGTAGTGGTGGTGCGGTTGTATTTTGACAAATTGGTGCTATAGGATTGAAAGTTGTATTCACGCTCGGATTTACAGTAATTGTAAATGTCGTTGGTGTTCCTTGACAAGTTCCTGAGGTTGGTGTAATAGAAATTGTAGCTGTAATTGGATTTGCAGTTGAATTGGTAGCTGTGAATGCAACTATATTTCCTGTTCCGGATGAACCAAGTCCAATTGCAGTATTATTATTTGCCCAAGAATAAGTTGTTGCAGTACCGCTAAATGTTACAGCGGTCGTTTGTTGACCAGCACAAAGTGTTTGAGAGGTTGGTGCTGTCATGGTAGGTGTTATGTTAATGGTAATTGTAAATGTTATAGGTGTTCCATTACAGCTATTCGCACTTGGAGTAACAGTTACTGTTGAGATAATCGGTCCTGTAGTGGAATTTGTTCCAACGAAAGATGCAATATTACCCGTTCCACTTGCCCCTAAACCAGTTGCAGTATTATTGTTAGACCAGTTAAACGTTGCTCCCGCGCTTCCACTAAAAGTTATAGCTGTGGTACTTTGACCAGCGCAAATACTTTGATCTTGCGGCGCAGTTGCGGTTGGACTTGGATTTACAGTAATTGTAAATGTCGTTGGTGTTCCTTGACAAGTTC
>JACCEA010778275.1_pt1 | contig 28482 bp, 20 predicted proteins | sample 7449851 | NCBI WGS metagenome assembly JACCEA01 (sample SAMN15323453, study PRJNA562643) | freshwater metagenome | isolation source: river surface water | place: USA:Blue River Watershed | collected 2017-08-18
TAAAGATAATCAAGAAACGATTCAATTGTTTCTTGTTGTTGTTCGGTTGTTTTTTCTTGTGCAACTAAACGATCAATCACAGATTGTCCATTTTGTTGTTTTTTAATTCCGAAAATTTTTTTAAATGGGGTTTTGAATATTTCCATCTTTAAAATTAAAAATAAATTGTTTATAAAAAAGTATATAATATAAAAGCCAGATAATATTTTCCCCTACAGGGTTCGCCTGTAGGGGTGTGTATATTTGATACGGATTTTGAATAAAAAAAATCTGTTCATTCATATATAAAAATTATTCATTTTCTCTTTTTTTTGGCACAAGTAAAAATAAAATATGTCAAATTCTTTATGTAAATATAAAAATGTTTTTGGTGAACCTGGAAAAGGAGTTCATTCATATAGATTTATGGGTGTCGCAATAATTGATGTCGTTTTTACTGTTATTGGTGCTTTCCTCATCTCTTATTTCACCGGTTGGAATCTTTTATACACTTTATCCGGTTTATTCTTAGCTGGCATATTTTTTCATAAATTGTTTTGTGTTGACACAACCATTAACCGGTTATTATTTGGATAAATGTAGTTTTTTTCAATTTTTATTTTATTTTCATGTGTTTATTTATTATATATAATATATCAAAAAATCAAAATAAAATAAAATAAAAAAGTGTTAAAAAAAAATGACGTATAAAATCAGGAAATTACCAAATTCCAATAAATACCGTGTTTACAAAGAGAAGAATGACCGAAACCAAAAGAAAGAAATCATGGCAAAAGCAACAACATTGAAAAAAGCAAAAGCGCAAATTCGTTTATTGAACGCAATTGATCATAATCCCAAATTTTATAGGAACAAAACTAAAAAGAAAATATTCAAATTCAACGGTGGTGAGTCAATAAAAGAATTACTAGATACAAAACTCAAATATACGGAAAAACGTATATCAAATGTTTTAGATAAAGTATGTAAAGATCCAGTATTTTGTATTGCTCTTGGAAATTATTATAACCATTTGAAAAGTTATATGAATCAGTTTAATGATTTGAAATTAATTGTCAATAATAAAATTGAATTAATTGGTAAAGGCAACAACGGATTTGTTTTGAAAATACAATTTAAACGTCCAGAATCAGAATACACGGCATATACTCTTATGAAATGTACAAAATCAGAATATGCAGATAATCTTTATTATGAATATTATATTGGAAAAGAATTTGTCAACCATATTTGTACCAAATTGCCCGCTTTTTTAGAAACATATAACATATATCGATTGTCAAGCGATGATTGGAGCAAGTTGGAAAAAACAAAGAAAGGAATGTACGCGAACTTTGAATTGGACAAAATGCTCTCAAAGAATCCAAAACCAACCGACGTGAAATCAAGTTGTATTGAAAATAAATATTTGTGTATCCTAACACAATATTTCGATCATTTACGACCTTTAGCAGATTACCTAGATTTTGGAAAAACGAATAATTTCAATGAAATCAGACATGACATGTTTGGTCTCATGTATCAAATTTATTTTGCCCTTACTTGTTTAGCACCCCATTATACACATTATGATTTACATTCTGGAAATGTTTTATTATATAAACCTTATGATAATAAAAAGAAATACATGGTAATGAATTATCACTTGAAATCAGGAAGAACCATCACATTTCCGACCGAATATCTATGCAAAATAATTGATTATGGTCGTAATTATATCGATTTAGAAGGGAAAAACAAGCCGGGATCATCCGATATAATTAAAGAAATGTGTAATACAGAAGAATGCGGGGATGATTGTGGTACATATAAAGGATATTATGTTATATCCGCAACGAAACGAAGAATGTTAGAATCATATATAACACCAAATCAGTACAATAATGCACACGATTTGCGATTAATTCAATCAATCCGAATACCTGAATTTGGAGAAACTGTCATTGATTCAGACGAAGTAAAATTATATTTAAACAAATATCATGAACATGAAGTTCCCTTATACAATAATTATTTCCAAAAATATTGCAACATCATATATAAAGATGAATATGGAACCCCAAACGTCGACGTCACGGAACATTCAACAGATTCAAAAGTCGAAGTTCGTACAATATCAGATGCACGTTACATGTTAGAAAAACATATTGACGAATACGTATCAAACGAAACATATCCACTTAAATATGCTGACTGGGAAAAAGCTGCTGTTATAAACGTTTACGAAGATGGACGTGATTATGAATTTATTGAAGAAAATTCAGTTGATATTGACAAAATACGCAAAGAAAGAAGAAAGGAAGAATACCAAAAAAAACTAGCATCCAACCATTATACTAGAGCAAGAGTAAGACTATAAAAAAAAATACAAATAAATAAAAATGCAATGAAATAATTTTAAGTTATAAATAAAATGAATAAATGCAAATGCAAATAAAATTATTATGTCAAATGATCAAATAAAATTCGAATATTTTTGCGAACTGCGTAAATGGAGTCGGATGTTTTTTTGTTGATTGTTTGAAATGAATCTTCCATGAAATCCAGGTCTTTCAAAAATCCGGCGACATCCGAACAACTGATAAAACTCGTCTTGGAAACATGTTGTGATTCTTTTATTTCAATACGATCTTCCGTTCGTATGAAATTTCCAGAGTCCATGTTGCAAATCATAAAAGAAAACAAATAATCCATTATTTTAAGTTGCAATAAAAACCATTCATATAAAAGATTTTCAAGTTTCTCTCCATTGTGAATGTAGAGAATACTGTCAACCTCTTTGGTTTGATTTTGGTATTCAACAACATCTTTGTAAATATGTTGGTGAATAATGTGAATCACGTCTTTTAACAATTGAACATACAAATTAAATTGATATTTGATTCGGTCATTTTCTTCTTCTTCTCCGTCTAATGTCAAATAGTATATTTCTCTTATGAGCCGATTGCAAAGTTTAATATCCACAAATTCATAATACCGTATTGGAGGTCCAAGATTATCTTGACCCACATCCAAATTCAAATTATTCTGTTGCAAATAATTATCAATCGTAAGATATAAATTTAGTCTCTTTTGTCGAAGATCTGGCTGTCCTAATGAAGAATGATCCACACGTTCATAAAATTCGGAGATTGATGACATTTTCTTTTTTTTTTTAAATTGGATATATCTTTAATTTTAATTTTAATTTTATTTTTTTTAGTTAACAAAATAAATAAATAAAATCCTGGAAAAAATATTTAATTACAAAAAAAAAAGAAAAGAAAAGAAAAGAAAAGAAAAGAAATTATGAGTTCGTAATGCCATGATTATCTTCGAGCCATTCCCATAAAGATTCGAGATCGCAATGAAGGTAACCTTCACGAAAATCTTTCAGACCGACAAATTTGGGTTTTTTCATGGTGGGTGTTTGATGGAATACAAAGGGTCCATATTTACCTTCACGAATGTCGGTATATTTATCTAGACGTCTAACAATCCCATTTTCTTTTTTATTGAAAGCTTTTTCCAAGTAGGGAAGAATATCTTTCATGGTAATTTGGTCAATGTCCTTTTTCAATCCTTTTAACGATATTTTAGTCACGTTTTTCACATCCTCTTCGTCTTTCACCAAATAATCTGTTGCCTCTACATGCGGATCCACTTCATCGAGTCCTAATTGAAGGGCACTTGCAACCAATTCTTCATCTACTTGTTCTTCCTCCTCTCCTTCTTTGTCATCCATATCTTTACCGTCGTCGTCATCATTTTTATTGCCTTTTTCTTGATATTCAGCATATATACCATATTTACCAGATTTAATGTATACCAAACCATCTTTGTATTTACCAATGGGATCTTGTTGTTTAAAACGACAAATTAATTGATCGAGAGTGTATCCGCCGTTTTGTAAACGAATTAAATCGACATTTGGAATCACTGGTAAGAAAACTTTTTCTTGTTTCTCTTCTCCTGCTTCTGCTTCTGCTTTTTTCGATTTCGATTTCGATTTTTTCGAATCATCAACCGTTTCATTTATTTGTTCAATAACGGGGCCATATTTGCCGATCGTATAAACATGTCGATCATCGATGGGGATGCGTAATTTATGAAGGGAAGAGGTTTTGGCTAAATATTTCTCAATTTCTTGATCACATTCGGAACACAATTCCCATCCATTTTTATTTCCAGTGGCGATTTTATCGAGAGAGTCTTCCATATTTTTGGTGAATTCGTACTGGAAAAGAGGTTCAAAATGGTTACGTAAAAATTCCCAGACGAGTCTGCCCAAAGATTGGAGAACTAATTTGTTTTTTTCGGCACCAAATGTTTTCTTATGATATTGCCTGTACAGGGGATCTTTAGGCGATTCAAGTGTCCATTCCGTCACATCGATTTCAACACCGGGGACGTCCATGCGGCGAACATAATCGCGGGATTTGAGTTTTTCGACAATGGAAGAAAAAGTGGATGGTCGGCCAATTCCCTTATCTTCGAGTAATTTAACCAATTTGGCTTCGGTCAAATGCGATTTCATGTGTTTCAAAACATTTTTTGCCTGGATTTTATTGAAAGGGAGTGAAACGCCGGATTGCAAGTAGAGGAACATTTCAAATGCTTGTGGATTTGCGGTTTCTTCTCCATCTCCTTCTCTGTCGTTGTCGTTGTCGTAATCATCGCGTTTATGTTTTTTTACGGAAACCGCTTTCCATCCTGGGAAAATGATTTTGGTGGCGGTATAATGATAGAGGTGTGCCTGTAGGGGTGATGTGATGGTGGTGTGTATGGTTTGATGTGTTGACGGGGTCATACAACTTTCGAGGGTGCGTGTCCAAATGAGTTTATAAAGGGAACGTGCGCGATGTCCTTCTGGTAAATCAATTGTTTCGATATTTGTTGGGCGGATGGCTTCGTGAGGTTGTTGAATCACAGCAGCGACGGCGGCGGCTGCGGCAGCGGCAACTGTTTTGGCCTTTTTCTTGTTATTGATTTTTTTGTCATTGTCTGCAACACCGTCACTAACATTCTTCCTACAGGCAAATCCCCAATAAGGTTCCCCCCAACAGGTAACCACGTATTTTTTCGCTTGTAGGAGAAATTCGTCAGAATAGGTGGTGGCGTCAGTTCGCATATATGTGATGAATCCATTTTCATAGAGTTCTTGTGCGAGTTCCATGGTTTGTTTGGGTGAATATCGTAGAGAATTGGAAGCGGCTTGTTGTAGACCGCTGGTTGTGAAGGGTAATGGTGGGGAGGATTGTCCGGGTTTGGGATCGCCAATCGAAATGCGATGGACATCTTTCTCTTTACTTGCCTGTAGGAAGGATTCGACTGCAAGTGGATCGTCGCCAGCGAGGGGCGGCGAAAGGGCATAAGGCAAATGTAATTTGGTGAAATAGGCGACAACGTCGGTATAAACAGATCCGGGTCCAGCGCGTTCAATATCGATTTGATTTTCATAAATAATACGTAATGCGGGGGTTTGACACCTGCCAGCGGAAAGGGATTTTGCGTAACGATATGAAAAATGTCTATAAAGCACAGGGGAGATTTTGAATCCAACGAGGATGTCCAATACTTGACGTGCTTTTTGGGCGTCAACGAGGCGCATGTTTAGGAAAACGGGGTTAGCGATCGCGTGTTGAATGGCTGATTTGGTGATTTCATGGAAAATGATGCGAGGTGTTGTCTCTACAGGCAACCCGAATGAATCACACAAATGCCATGCAATTGCCTCGCCTTCACGATCATCGTCCGTTGCGATAATAACTGCTTTTGCATATTGGATTGCGGTTTTCAATTTTTGGATATTTTCTTTTTTTGTTTCAATGAATTGAAAAGAAGGGCGATAATGATTTGGGATATCGATTGCTTTGAGTCCACCTGCGATTTCACGTAAATGACCAAAAGAAGCCATGACTTTATATTCAGTCGCTCCAAGAAAAGACTCAATTTTATTACATTTTGCCGGAGATTCGACAATGACGAGTGTTCGCCGGTTAATCATAATTGTATTTTTTTTTCTTTTTAACTTTTTTTTTAAGAAACTATATTTAATTTAATTTAATAAAACGCGATTAACAAAAAAAATACTATACTAAAAAACAAAAAAAATGCAATAAATAACGGCTTTGTTTCTCTTTTTCTCTCTCTTTTTTGTTGTTTTTCTGTCCCTACCCCATTTGTTAAAAAAAACAACAAAGAAACAAAAAAAAAGAGAAACAAAAATATATAATAAACATTATTTGGTGTTCCACGTCATTTAACAATTATGTATATATTTTTTTTTGTTATAACATGTATGTCTAGATCCAACTTCCTACATAAAAAAATAGAATACATGTTATAATCCGTATTATTGTAATAAAACGAAATTCGAATCCATCCTAATAATAAAATAAAAACGATAAAAAGCTACAGCTACAGCTACAAAATAAAAAGAAAACGAAAGGAAAGGAAAGGAAAGGAAAAGAAAAATGGGAGAAAACATTTTTATTTTGAAAGAATCATTTTTTTTTCCAAATCTCTTGTCCAACTCAAGAGAAAAGGATCAAAATGATTATGCTTTATTTTTCCATTCGTTCCATGAAATATTTTTCTTTTCTTTAGATTTATTATCCGAAGATGGGATATTCGCAATGGATGGATCGGTGATGTTGCCTGTAGGGTCCATTTTACCTGCTTTTTTCATTGCGCTGTCAATATACATTTCTTTAAGTAATTTGCCGATGACAAAAGAGGCTTCATGTTGATCGACGTTGCCATTTTCGATTTCTTGGAGGACATTTAAAAATTTAAGAAGAATGTCGAGATTGATTTCGTTTTTAACGACTTTATTGAAAATGTCGGTGTAATTTTTATATAAGAAGTAGCATCGGGTTTGACAAGCTTCCATTAATTCATTTTCGCTTTTTCCTCGCATTTTAATACGCAAATTCAAAATGGCATTTACATCGTCATAAATGAATTTACTGTGTTTTAATTCGCGCATCAAATCCGTTTGATCAGAAACACCGTAGGTGTTAATCATTTCTTGTAATTTAAGTTTTTCTTGAGAATTCATCTTTTGTTTTGTTTTGTTTTGTTTAATCTGGAAAAATCTTGTGAAAAAAATAACTAAATATTTTCTGTTCAAAATACAACTGACAATATTATTTTATATAAAGGGAGGAAGACGTTTTTTTGTTTAAGTTAAAATTATTAATTTATTATTTAATTTATTATTTAATTTGTTATATTATTATTAAAAAAAAACAAACTTATAAAAAAAAGATATTAGTAAAATAAAATAAAATAAAAAATAAAATGATACAAATAGATACAGATTCATTCAGTGGATTTATAAAATCATTATGGATTGCAATTCCCTCAAAAATAAAAATATGGAATATGGAATTTACATGGGAATACATAATCATGGGGGCCATATTGCTATCATGCCTGTACGGGTGTCTAATTGTCGGGTGTTTGAGTATAACGGTGGACGAGGGAATGACCATCATGACGGAGACATTTGAAACATTAAAAACAAAATTAAAGATGAAAAACGAGGGAGACAGTGGTAAAGAAGGAGAAGGAGAAGGAGAAGGAGAAGAGGAAGTGGAAGAAAAGGGTTCCAATGGCAACGCCCAAGCCGCTTCTGCGGTCGGCACTCCCTTAGAGGAAAAGAAGAAAGAGAGGGAAAGCGACAATAAAAGGGAAGAGCCACCATCAATGTATGGAATCAAAGAAGATGATTTGAGAAATGAGGAAGAAATAGACGATGCGAATATTGAAACTTTCAAATCAATTATCCCCTACAGGCAACCTGTAACGAAAGATGAGATAGATCGTTTCAATGAACGTATTGGTTTCGTGTATTCGCGAGAGGCATTTCAAGATCCCAAAAGGCGTTTTTATTAACTATAAAAAATTAAATACATAAAAAACAATAGCGACAGTACTGAATTGTCTGCGATTTTTCAAACGGCATATCGATTGCATCCGTCACAATACGATGTTTCTTACAGGCTAAAAACGATCGAGCCATGAATAGATTTTGAATCGCAATTTCTAACTTGCGACAATATTGTGCGCTATTTGATTTTTCGAAATAGTGTTTGTATACCATTTTGTACATTTCATTGAAAATGGTATATAAAATAATTTGGGTTTCTTTGGATTTTTCGCAATAAAAAAAAGAATTTGAATGACGAAATTTTGGAGTTCCGAATGTATCAATAATTTGTTTCAAATGTTGTTGTTTGTTCATCCTTTTTTTTTTGTTTTCGATTTGTTTTTGTTTGTTTGTTGTTATGTTAAATGTAAAGGAATTTGAGTGAAGGATTGTCGTCGTCGTTTTTCTCTTTTTCGATTAATTTGAGGACGATTTCTTTAGTGAGAGTGATGGGGAATTGGATTTCGAGTTTGATTTCATCGCTAAACAAGTTGGATCCAGGACGCATGATACGGAACAAGTTAAGTTTAGTGAAGATAATTTCCAGACACCGTTTGAGATTACGAACACCTTCTTCTTTTTCGGTGTATTCTTTGATAATGAATTGTAATAAATCGTTGGATATGATAACATCATCTTTAGCGAATTTGGTTTGTTCGCGTATTTTAGGAATGAGAAAATCGTTGGCAATTACATATTTTTCTTTAATGTTGTACCCCTTGGTATGTATCCTGTACATGCGATCTTTTAAAATGGGGTTGATGTCGGTATCTTGATTATATGAAAAAATAAAGAGGGATTTGCTGAGATCAAATTCCAAGTCTGAGAAATAGCGGTCATGGAAACAGCCGTTTTGAGTGGTGTCGGTGAGGTGTGTCAGGATGCCGGTGATTTCGTCTCCTTTGGCGGTTTTACTGATTTTGTCCAATTCGTCAAAATAAAAAATGGGATTCATTGATTTAGCGTTCATGAGTGTTTGGACGATGTGTCCCCAACGACTTCCTTCATAAGTATAAGAAAACCCTTCGAGAAATGCGCTGTCGGTAGCACCGCCTAAAGGGATGAATTCAAAATGGCGTCCAAGGATTTTGCTGATGCCTTCCCGTACGAGAGATGTTTTGCCGGTACCGGGAGGGCCTTGGATGGCGATCGATGTTCCGACGGCGTTTGGATTGGTGATCCAGAGACCGATCATTTGTAGGATTTGCATTTTGGCGTCTTTCATTCCGTAAATGGTGGAATCGAGTACGTGTTTTGCGTTTTCAATAAAGGCGTGACATTTTTCGATACCGTCGCGATTTAAATTGACATCGAGGTTGCGATAGATACCAAATGGGATACGGAAAAAATGGTCGATCCACATTTTTAATTTAGCGTATTCGCTATTCGAAGTATTGCGTAATTGATTGAGTTTATTGATCACAATGGACTTGATGGAGTCGGGAATATTGTCGGATTCAAGTAGGGAAATGATATTGGGTTTGTTGGGGGAGACGAGTTTGATACGGTTGATATGAGACAAAATGTGTTTTTGTCGGTCGACATCCATGACGAGGAAGGAACGGATATCGTTGCTGGAATTGAATTCGTCTTCATCATCATTTAAATATTGTTTGAATTGTTTGAAATGGGTGAATTTGGTATCGCGGTCTTTTCGGACTTGTTTATCGATAGATTGATATTTAAGTCGTTCGATTTCTTTGTAAACGGTTGATTCCTTTTTTTCAGATTCAGAAATCCCTTCGACAGATTTCAAAAGAACATTCAATACATTTTCTTCTTTAGACAACGCTGGGTCATATTCACCATCGCATTCACTACTGTCTCCACTATTATTATTATCACTTTTTTCATTTTGTTCCAATAATTTACGTTTAATAATATCTTCCATGTAGAGATCAAATTCACGTTCATCCATTTTGTCTTCATAATCATCATCTTCTTCATCTTCATAATCATCTTCATCGTAATCGTCATCATCATCATCGTCATCATCATCGTCATGGTCATGATGACAATCTTCACAGTTTTTTTTCTTACGATTCATTTTTAATTTTTCATTTGCGACAGATTTTAGAAGCGAGACAATTATTTGAGATATGCCTGTAGGGGATGATATATTGTTGGTGTTGTTTTTCTTCATTAATAAAAATTCGACCTTGTCTCGTTCCTTATCTTTGTCTCGTTCCTTATCTTGTTGTTCTTTGTCTTTGTCATCTTCTTCAACAACAACCATTTCAATGTTGTTGCGGTTCATAACTTTGTCTTGTTGGTCGCCTTTTCCAGACCCTTTTTCTTTTTCTGTCACATCTTCTTCCTCAATAACAATTTTGTTTTTCTTTTTTGGAGGTTGTCGGAAAGGGGAATCGCTGGTTTCGCTATTATTATCGGAAGAAGAACAACATCTTTGACGTGTTCTAGATGATATTCCCTCTACAGGCTTATCCTGTTCTTCTTCTTCATTTGTTATGGTTGTGGTTGTGGTTGTGGTTGTTGTGGTTGTATTTTTTGTATCTTTACGACGTCTTCCCATTTTTTTTCGCTTTATCTTTTTTTTTTTGTTAAAAATTTATTTTTTCTTTGTTCTTGTTTTTTTTTTTCGTTAAATAATAAGAAAATTTCCAGAGTTTATATTTGTTTTTTTTTTGGTTGGAAGGTGTGTCATAATTATTATAAAAATAAATAGCTGTGATTATTTTAAAATAGATTAATTAAAAAAAAAGACGAAATTGATAATTTGATAAAAAATTGAGGAAAATTGAGTAAAAGAAGAAAAAAAAATGGCAGATCATTTGAATTCATATTTATCAAAACCGTTGCCTTCCAAAATATTAGGTATCCAATTTAGTCTGATGTCGGCGGAAGAAATTCGTAAAGGTTCTGTTGCGGAAATTACGGATCGTGAAACATATACGACGGGGAATAAACCGAAAATTGGGGGCTTGTTTGATCCTCGTATGGGTGTATTAGAACGCAATATGATATGTCCAACCGATCGTCTGAATTACAAAGATTCCCCTGGGTATTTTGGTCACATTGAATTAGCACGTCCAGTGTTTTATGTCCAATATATATCGACAATACAAAAAATATTGTCATGTGTTTGTTATAAGTGTGGTAAATTGTTGATAAACAAAGCCAAACACCAACACGTCATGCAAATGTTACCAGTAACGAGATGGGATTATGTATTTAAAAAGTGTAAAAACATTGGTCGATGTGGACAAGATACGCGTGACGGGTGTGGGCATAAACAGCCAAAACGTATATCATCGAAAAACATCGCAACCATACTTGCGGAATGGACCAGTAAGGACAAATCAAGTGGTGAAGAGAAAAAGATGGAAATGACGATGACCGCGGAAATCGTGTTGAAATTATTTCGCCGCATTTCGGATGAAGACGTGACCTTTATGGGATTTTCCCCTACATGGTCCCGGCCGGATTGGATGATTTGTCAAGTTTTGGCAGTCCCACCCCCATCCGTCCGTCCATCCGTGAAACAGGATTCCCAACAACGATCCGAAGACGATTTAACATATATTTTAGCGCATATTATTAAAACGAACAATATATTACGCAAAAAAATGGCGGACAAAGACGCATCACAATCCAGTATTGACGACAATACCGCGTGTTTACAATATTACGTGGCAACGCTTGTAGACAACAAAATAACGGGTGTGGGTCAATTCGCACAACGCAGTGGTCGTCCCTACAAGACAATCAAAGAACGTTTAAATGGCAAACATGGTCGTGTAAGATGGAATTTGATGGGGAAACGTGTGAATTATTCGGCGCGTAGTGTGATTACGGCGGATCCGAATATTAGTATTCGTCAATTGGGGGTTCCATTGAAAATCGCCAAGAATTTAACAAAACCAGTGATATTGAATGATCGCAATCGTGCGTTTTTGGTTCAATTGGTGAAAAACGGTGCAGATAACCATCCGGGGGCGAAACTTGTAGAGAAAAAATCTGGGTTGGTGATTCACCTACGGGATTATGATCGCGACGTTTCGCAATTGGTGGCTGAATTGGAAAATGGTGATATTATCCATCGTCATTTGATGGACGGTGATGCCATTTTATTTAACCGTCAACCAACGTTGCACCGAATGAGTATGATGTGTCACATTGTGAAGGTGATGAAACGCGGGGATACTTTCCGTATGAATGTGGGATGTACAAAACCATATAATGCGGATTTTGACGGTGACGAAATGAATTTGCATGCGCCACAGGATTTAGAATCAGAGACGGAATTGAGGAATTTGGCGGCGGTTCCATACCAAATTGTGAGTCCAGCCAATAATAAACCCATTGTCGGTGTTTTCCAAGATTCATTGTTGGGTTCTTATTTATTAACACGTGATAGGGACGATATCGAGGTTTTAGCCTATAAGGAACAAGAACATCAAGAAGAACAACAAAAAGATCAAATGGAAAGAAAAAGAAGTGGTGTTCCGTTGACGGACCGGGACACGATGAATTTTTTGATGCAATTTAACCAAATCGACATTGAGAAACTCCACCATAATCGCAATAATCACACAACATTCGATTTAATGACGCAAATTCTGCCACCGATGACCCTTCGATTAAATGACCGCAATGTGGATATTCGCAACGGGGAATATCGTAAGGGACAATTGGATAGTTCAATCATTGACGCCACCTCTACAGGCCTCTTGCACAGAATTTGTAACGATTTTGGTAATCTTGCGGCTGCGTCATTTATTGACAATCTCCAAAACATTGTGACGGAATATTTGAAAACAACGGCTTTCAGTGTGGGAATTAGTGATTTGGTGATTAGCGACGAAAACAAGTTGAAAATCAATGAAATTATTCAATCAAAACGTGTGGAAGTGAAAGAGTTGATTAACAAATTGCATTTGGGTACATTCGACAATTCGACCGCACGTTCGAATATTGACGAATTTGAAAACCAAGTAAGCAATATTCTCAATTTGTCGCAACGAAGCATTGAGAAAATCGCCAAAGAGAATCTCCGCAAAGACAATCGTTTCGTGATTATGAAAGATGCAGGAAGTAAAGGCAAAGACATTAATATCACCCAAATGCTTTCCTCATTACCCCAACAATCGGTTGAAAACAAACGCATTCCTTACGGGTTTGAAAACCGTACATTGCCCCATTTCACGCAATTTGACGATTCTCCGGAAGCCCGCGGGTTCATTCAGAATTCATACATTTCGGGTCTCACACCGCACGAACTTTTCTTCCACGGAATGGCGGGGCGTATTGGTATTATTGATACCGCGGTCAAAACCAGTTCAACTGGTTATATTCAACGCAAATTGATCAAGGGATTAGAAGATTTAAAGGTGGATTACGACATGACGGTACGTAATGGCAAAAACAAAATCATCCAATTTAATTATGGGGATGACAGTATTGACACGACGAAAGTAGAAGTTCAATTTGTGCCTATCGTGACCATGTCTGTTGAGGACATTTACGCACATTACGTATTACCATTTGTTCCAAATGATGATGATGATGATACCTATAATAACGCGAACAAAAAGGGTTCTCTACAGGCAACCTTTACGAAAGAAACATTGCGTCGAATGAAATCACAAGAAGATCAACTGAAGGAGAAAAATAAACATTACATTGATTGGATGATCGCCTGTAGGGATAACATCATCAAACGGGTTTTCAAATTCAAAGGCGACAGTAAAATCCATTGTCCGGTGGCATTTACGCATTTATTAAATAATATTCAGGGCCAATTGAATATTACCATGGACAGCGTGGTCGATATTACTCCATTGGAAGCGTTTGAATTGATTGAGGACGCAATGTCGCAATTGGAAAAACAGTTGTTTTATTGTCCGCCACATTATTTGTTTCAAGTGTTGTATTATTATCATTTGTGTCCACGCGAATTGTTATTGGTGAAACGTTTCAATCGTGCTGGTTTGGTATTGGCGCTAGAAATGATAAAGCGTGCATACAAATTGGCAATTGTGAATCCTGGCGAGACGGTGGGGATCATTGCGGGTCAATCCATTGGCGAACCAACCACGCAATTAACACTCAACACTTTTCACCATACGGGTGTGGCGTCGAAAGCAAATGTGACGCGTGGTATTCCTCGTATTGAGGAAATATTGTCGCCAACCGACAAGAAGAAACGTTCTAAGAATCCGTCATTGACTGTGTTCTTACGTGAAGAGGACGAACAAGATAAAGAAAAAGCGCAACAAATATTGCATTTGTTGGAACACACGAAATTGGAAGATGTGGTGAATTGTGTGGAAATTTGTTTCGATCCTCATGACCAAAAAACGTTGATTAAGGAAGATGCTGAAACGTTGGGGACCTTTTTAGAATTTGAAAGGATGATTGATGATTGTATTGTGAGTAAACCACAAGAAGAGGCAGAATGGGAAGATCCAGAAGCGAAACGATTATTGGAACATTCGGTTCCATCAACTGAATCATCCTCATCACAAAAATCAAAATGGGTGATCCGTTTGGAAATGGATATTGAGTCAATGTTGGACAAAAACATTACTATGGACGACATCCATTTTGCAATTTTAAACGCTTATCCTACATCGGTGAATGTGGTATATACGGATTACAATGCCGACAAATTGATTATTCGTATTCGTATTGAAAAAGATGCGATGAAATTGACTGCGAAACAAAAACAAATTGACGAAAACGACGAAATTTTCCATTTGAAAAATTTCCAAGAACAATTGTTGCAAAACGTGGTCTTACGTGGAATCAAAGAAATCGACGGTGTTTCAATGCGCAAAGCCCAAAATTTCATGGTGAAAAAAGAGGGTAAATTTGTCCGTGAAGATAAATGGGTATTGGACACAGCAGGTAGTAATTTAATGGACGTTTTGGGGTTGGATTTCATCGACAATAAACAAACATTTACGAATGATATTCGTGAAGCATACAATGTATTGGGAATTGAAGCGGCTCGTCAAACGATTTACAACGAATTCGCGGAAGTAATGGAACACGACGGAGCTTATATCAATTACCACCATTTGAATTTGTTATGTGACCGTATGTGTTACAATTCCAATATGATATCCATTACACGTAGCGGTGTAAATAAAGACAACATCGGACCGATTGCAAAAGCGTGTTTTGAGGAAACGCCAGAAATGTTTTTAAAGGCCGCACGTCATGGAGAATTGGACCCAATGTGTGGATTGTCTGCCAATATTATGTGTGGTCAAGAAGGATATTACGGGACAGCCAGTTTCCAGGTTGTAATGGATCAACGCAAATTAAAAGATTTGAAGGATGGGCAAGTAGGAGAATATACCAGGGGATATCGTCCACGCGAAAATGTCGAGGAATTTTTCCACAATAAACAAACCACCCTACAGGAAAAAGAAGAAGATATTAAGCGATTAAAGGTCGACAATAATGTTGTGAACATTAAAAAGACTGATTTAGGCAAAATGGACGAAAGTTACGAATTGGACGGATTTTAAACCACGGCCCTCTACACACACACACACACACACTCTCTCTTCTACTCTACTCTTATCTTCTCCATTTTTATTTTGTTTTTTTTTTATTTTTATTTTCATTTCGTTTTATTCCGTTTTTTCATTTCATTTTGTTTTATTTTGTTTCATTACACACATAACATTAATTAAAAATTAAAACAAACTAAAATATTCAAAAAAAAAATATGTCGTCGACAAAAGACGAAAAAAAACCATTTCGTCTAGGTGAAAAAAAAATAATCCAAATAACAAATAATGTGTTGATACCCAAAAAAGTGCCGACACGTTATTTAAAAATATATTGTATTGAAACGAATATTCCCCTACTTGAAAAACGTCTAAATGATCTCCAAAAATATTCCAAAGCGAGATATTTTTTCAGGACGAAGAAGAAGAAGAATAAGAAATCAAAACAATATTATAATTATCATTTGCGAAAATCGCCTGGAAAAATATTGTTACATAATAAAGAAAATGGGTGTCACGAGAAACTATTTTTGACACCAACGAATGAATATATAAAAATCATATTGCAAATATATGATCACGACGTGAAAAAAACGTTGAATAATGAAATAACGAGATATGCGATGGAATATTTACGTTATGCGATATTTACGGTGAGACATTTTAATCATAAAATTGCGACATGGAGTATATACGAAGCGTATTATAATGCGATTATTAAATATGCTTTTTTTTTCAAAGTACCGAATGTGTATAAGCCTGTAGGGGAAATATTTTGTGGGGTAATGCGAAAATGGAATGTATTGCGGGGGTTTTTTAGGAGATATTGGGTGATTAAGCGGTTGTCGCGGGTCCACGATTATGATTACGACATGACGATGGATAAATTATTGTCGGAATATCCGGAATACCAAATAATCATGTTATATGAAAATAGGATCATCTACAGGTTTACGACGAAGGATATGATTCAAATCATAAATACGTCTTTGTTATATAATCACCAATTTGTGATGCATCCGAAACAAGTGAAAAATCCATTTACGAATTTGCCGTTTTCAGTGGGGTCCCTGTACGCGATATTCTTTCATTTTAAAAGGCATTTTGACAAATTGCGTCTCCCTGACTTGCTCTATCATTTTTATTTGTGTGACTTTAATATCGAAACACTTTATAAATGTCACGAGGATTATTTGCGTGAACAAGCGATCAATCACTATGTTCAAAATGAGTCGTTAGATGATCTTTATTTGGACATTCGCCGGATGATTCACAATCATAAACACGAATTGGATTCGTGGAATATTCACCGTGATTATCCGAAAGAATTGGTTGTAAGGTATTTAAAGTCGCCGTATTTATTTTTATATTACCAAAGTCAATATGCAATGTATGCAGATGAACGTCAAAAGTGCAAGTCTTTATTATCAAAGAAGTTGCGGAATTTCCATGCGGCGAATCCGCGGTTTGGGTCATTATTGGATTCGTGTGATTTATTTGGTCAATATGGATCGCGGAACATAGTTGATAAATATGGGTTTCATTTTAGTATGTATTTACAAGGGATAATTGAAGAAAATGAAAGGCAAGAAAGAGAAATATGGGCGAAAAGGGGTGAATTGACGGAAGAAAAGAAAATTGAAATTAAGGAGAGGTCTTTAACGTCGATTGAATATATGTTTTATCCTGTAAGGAAACAAACGAGTAAACCGTCTTTTCCAGCAATCATGAGTCAATGGGATCCGAATGGCGAATTGAATATATACACGTTCACACCTTCTGAAAGAATAAGGAGACGTTCCATTTCTCCACCACCGGCTGATGCTGCTGCGGTTATACATATTGCTTCCGATTCCGATTCCGATTCTAATTCTAATTCTAATTCTGAACATCCAGCAACGAGTCCAAGTCCAAGTCCAAGTTCAGACAACAATGAAGAGCCATTTGTTGAAACAATTGTTTATCGTGAACCGCCAAATATATTTATGTTGATAAATCATAATGACATTATTACGGAAGCGATCACGTCATTAAACAATGGATACCGATCGGACGGATACCATTCAGGAGCATTATCTGGATATTCTGATTCAGATTCAGATTCAGATTCAGATTCAAATTCAGATAATTAATTTAACGATGTCGTTCGTTTATCATGTATTATAATTTGATTTTTTAATTTATTTTTATTTTTGTTATTGTGTCCACCACCAATAAATTGTATTTTATTCATCATCATGTTATCATTATTTAAATGTAAAACATAATTCCTTACATGTTCATATCGCAATAATTCATCAGCAAGACGAATGTAAAAAGATTCTCCACGAGGGATGCCTGTAGAGAGATTTTTATTGGGAATGTGTAATATACATTTGGACGATGACATGCCACAATATGCTGTTTTGACGTTACACATGGATGAATGGTGATTTACACAAGTTGTCATGTGTGTATCATGAATACTATTTAAGACATCGGTTGAAAAATAAGTATATTCAATGTGATGTTTCATTACGTTTTTAAGTAAATAAAGGATTTTGTCTAAATTTTTATAAAAAGCAGATGGTTTTCCAGGGTGTTGAACGATGTGTGAAATTTTGTCACGGGAGATTTTGTTTTCTAACCGATGAAGTAAAATACGGGCGGTATTTCGAAACACTTGATAGAAATTGGTTTCTAATATTGCCATTTGCTTTTTGTCTTTCTTCTTATTCATCTTTTTCTTCTTCTTCTTTATATTCTTTTTACTTGCTCCACCACCGACAACAAGACCTTCAAACATTGTTTGTTCTTCTTCTCCTTCTTCTTCTCCTTCTTCTTCTTCATCACCTTGTGCTCCTTTTCCAGGTTGGAAATATTCGGCGATACCATCACTTTCATTGTTGCCTGTAGGAGGATATATTGTGACAGTTTCGCCTGACTGGGTGACGAATCCAATTACTTGTTGATCGTCTTGAACAATTTTGAATTTTGGAAGTATCGAGTCTTTTTCAAAAAGTGTAGCAATGTGTTTTAAGAAGTTAAGGGTATGTGTATAATCAAACCAAATATCCATGTCGGCCGCATTTTTAATTGTAGAAGTGGGATCAGGTGGTATATTTCCCCCTACAGGCAAAATACCCTTGTCACCAGATCCTCCTGAGCCTTGAATTTCAACACCAACAACGGAGGTTTTTTGTTCATCATCGACGATGATTGCGGTAATTTCGTATCCATGTTTTTGTGTGAGTTGTTCGATTTCATCCATTGACAAGGGATCGACGTGGTCTTCAGCTGTTCCTGTAAGTCGACATCGATCGATTGCGGCTAATAAATCCGGATCGGGTTGTTCGTCGTCATCATCGCTGTTGGTAAATTGGAAAGGGCCATGTTTCAAAATAATTTTAGTTGGTTTTCCAGGAACATATAATGGCGGATCATGGAAAAGGGGACAAACAATTTCGCGGGTTTTATTGTCAATCACGATGAGATTAATGCCTGTAGGGAATAACATTTCATTGGGTGTGACGACGAATTCCCACAACACGGATTCGTCAATATTGGTGACGGTGTTTTTTGGGTTTAGATAAAGATATTGGAAAATTTTGAATGCCGTATCATCGGATTCGTCGGTTGATCCAAATGCATGGCCCGTTTTTACCATTTTTTTGTTCATGAGAATCATTTGACGAGCGAGACGTCCCTGATTTGCCTGTAAGAATTGTTCTTTCGTAATTGCATTTTTGAGGATGAGTTTCATTTCGTCAAGACCGACGGTTGTTCCAGTTCCATTTTTATTCGAATAAATATAGGCAATAGCCGAAATAAACGTTTGGACATTGTCATTCTGGTTCTGATCCTGGTTCTGATCCTGATCCTGATCTTGATCATTGGACACATTTTTTCCAGAAACAAAAGGAGAAAAAGCGGCATATCCATCATCTTGTAATTTAACAAAACGTTTTTTCAACGGAATTTCTTCTTTTAGAATTTCTTCATCTGGAAATTCTTCATCTGGAAATTTTATTTTATTCTTTTTTTCCAGAGAGGTTTCTAAAGAATTTGTTTCTATTAAATCTAAATCATTTTCTTTAACAAGATGAAATGGTTTCTTTTTTTGAATTCCAACAAATAAATCGTCCACGTCATCTTCATCGTCCGTATAACTATCATCTGGAAGTTGAATATTTAGATCTAGATTATCATTCTCTTCTGGGTGGTTATCATCCTTTTGGTTATCCTTTTGGTCAGGTTCATCTTGAATATGTTTCCTTACAGGCAACATCGAGGTAGAAGTCTTATTGCTGCATCCCGATAATTTTCGTCCATTGTTTTCTTGAATGAGTTTATGGTACATTCCTTCTTCGTATAGAATTTGCATGATTCCATTTAAAACGTCGTGCCATAAGGGAGTTTGACCGGAAACATGTACAGACGCATCATCAATCAAGTAAGAGGCCAAATCATATTTATAATGAAATTCAATTTTATTATCAGACTCTTGATCTTGTTCAGCAGTTGAAAATAAATGTCCAAAACACAATTTGTCAAAAGAAATAAGCGGTCTTTTTTTGACAACCCCGTTTTGTGGGATGGCGTAATCGTATTCATAGCGGATGACGGTGGAAGTGGCATCGCTAAATACGGGAAGAGGGACATTGCAAGTAAGAGATATTTTCTGGACGAGCCGATTCACATCGGGATAAACATCGCCTGGTTTCTGGTGATCATTGTCAGAGATGATCCGCATACGTTGTAAGAGATCACCGTCTTCCGTTTGTGAATAAAGAAGAGCCCAAGAGGGGTTCGATTCGAGGAAAAGAATGGCCAACACATTATCATCCTCTACAGGCACCCACCTTTGAATAGTATCATTATCGGGTTTTTGCTTGTAGGGAGTCAGATTGCCATTCAAATCGACATGTTCAGAATACAATTTAATGGTTCGATTGTCAGAAATTCCATTGTATATAATGATTGGCAATGACCTGTCCGTCGAAATAAGATCGAACCAATTTTGTAAATCGACATCGATATCGCCGGCGACAACAACCGGCTGGTCCAAAAGCAAATTTTGTTTCACGACCTGCATTGACCCTAAATATGTATCCTCTACAGGCGAACCATTCAATATAATATTTGTGAAAAATATATTTGCTTCATTATTCAATTCGTCAATTTCCTTTTCCTTTTCGGCAAATTTTGGCTTTTGGCCAAAATTTTCCAGATTATCATTTTCTATTTCATCATTTTCTTCTTCTGGAAAAGGATTTTCTAAATTTAATTTTTCCGGAAGAGAATTGGAATTGGAATATTCATTTTTATATAAATAATTATCGATGAAAGCGTCAATCATTTTTTTGGAGGAAGAAGAAGAAGGGATGGGTTGTGTTTGTTGTTGAATGTCGACAGTTGTAAGTAATTCAAGTAAAGACATATTGGGAGGGATGCCTGTAAGGGGAATATAACAAGTGACATGGGGTTGGGTATCAATGGTTTCGCCGAATTCGATGAAATCAACAGGGGAAGGTGGTTGTGACAAAACGGTGACGGATCCGCAGTTTTTAAAAAAGAGATTTGCACGTTGAACATCATTGTCGATTGCCTGTAGGATGTCAGATATTGGGGGTAGAATGTGTAATTGTTTGCCATAAACAAAACCAGAAGGGGGGCCGATTTTGTGCATAACCATTTCGGGTGAGTCATCTAAATAAATTGCATTACCATTATCGTGATTTAATAAAATAAGTTGATTGGTTTTATTGTCGTAAATTTGAAAGGTTTGATCACAAAGCATTTTGATATTCTTTCTTTTTGTTTCTTTCTTTTTGTTTTCTTTTTTTGTGATTTTTTTTACAACTTATTTTATTAAATGAAAAATTTTGATTTAATATAATTTTTTTTTGTTATGTTTTCCAGAGATTTTTTCCTATTTGAAATCGTAATATGGATTATCAGTAATATCCATGCCGCAATAACGTTGAGGTGAAGCCTTGTAATCGACGGGTTGGTAAATATTGGATTCTTTGGCTTCTTCCAATAGGAATTTGAAATTTTCCCAGAAATCGCGTTTATGTCCGATGCTTTTAGTCATAACGTGGGCTAATTCATGTATGGCAACGAATGTCAATGTTTGTTCATCAATTAAGGAATCATTATTGTGTTTTTCTTTATTGAGACAAAAGGCGATTTTTTTGCCTTTGTTTTCGGAAAAGGCGGTGTGTTTGGATGTGGGTAAAGTTTCGGTGATTTTCTCGGGACGGAATCCTTTGGCGAGTTTTTGGACTAATTCGTCGTCGGGATATTTTTGTTTGACATGTTCAACTAATTGTTTGCATTTATCGGTGACTTTGGCGAGTAAATCGGCGGCTTCTTTTAATTTGTTTCGATCACGGACGCAATATTTTTCGCCATCGACTGTGCTGACAATGCATTTTAAAACGAAACTATCGCTATCCCAAATGTATGTTTTTACGAGGACAATTGCAAGTAGGGCAACAATTGAACAAGCTAAAACATTTGTTTTTTTCGGTAAAATGGATGAAAACATCTTCAGTTTTATTTTTGTGTGTTTTTTTTGGTTTTTCTATCTAATCTATCTTCTTTACATGAATTATACAGAGATATATATTGTACCAGTCGGTTAAAAAGATTGTACCAGTCGGTTAAAAAGAGGAATAAGAGGAAGAAGATGTGGGTTCAGGGAGTCGTCGATTGCGACGGGTATCAGGATATTGTTGTTCTCGTTCTCGTTCTCGGTTTTTGCTGGTTTTGTTAATGGAATAAATGTTTTTGATTTCTTTTAAATGGTCAAGTTCTTTGAGTATTTTTTTGCGGCTGATTTGTGGTGATCCGACGAAACATGCGGACATGAGATTTTTGCGGAAATATTTTTTGGCGACATCGGTCAATTGTTCTTTGGTGACATGTAGGAAGAATTTTTCAAGTCGTTCTTGAAAAGAGACGAATGTGGGGAATTGAAATAAAACGCGGGTACCATTGTATTCAACATTGTCTTCAATATAAGTGTTGTTTATTTTATCGGAGCCGGAAATGTATCCGCGTATTTTTTCGAGTTCTTCGTCCGTGATTGGTTTTCTGCCTGTAGAGAGATCACTTAATATTTTCATGATGATGCGGATGACGCCGGGACCGGTTTTATGAGAACTGATAAGACGCGAAGTTTCGACATCGGACGAAATACAAAGATCGCCGATGGTTTTGAAATAACTGGTGGTGACGGAAGTGTGATAATTGATTCCATATTTTTCACGTAAAACGACATAGAAACGGCTGCTCATAGGACCATTTAATAAGACGCTGAGGACTTCCAATGCAAAAACGTCTGTATTGTACATGGAGCAAGTACGAAATCCGATAGTGAAGGAGACTTTGTCTAAATCGGGTTTTTTGATCACCTCTAACTGAATAGTGGATTGGGGAGGTGGGATATCGCCGAAAATTCTGTTTTTTCTTTGTTTTTCTTTTGGAGCAACAACCGATAGTGTTTTCATGAGTTGATGGACGGAAGTTTTGATTTGTGGAGATGTTTTGGCGAAATAGGATTGTTTGATGTAGCGATGGATGGTTTTATCGAAATCGTCATGGAAATCGGTGGAGCAAATACTGAGGACCATGTTTTGTGGGCGGTAATGAAGGGCGTAAAATTCGAGGACGAGATCGTGATTTAGGCCGACACCGGGTTCGTGAAATTTGGAATCATCGACATTGAATTCAAGGGGGGTTTGCCTGTAGAGGAGATTATATGCGATGGTTTCAGCGAGGACATTGGGGTAATCGCGGTCTTTTTTGACTTCTTCAATAACGATTTTTTCTTCGCGTTTCATTTCGTCGCGGTCGAATGTGGAATTGAAAATCATGTCGGATAGAATGAGGATGGATTTTTTGGTGTGTCGAGCGTCACATTGGATCATGTAACATGTGTGATCGCGTTCCGTATAGGCATCCACGCTCGCGCCAATTCCGTCGAAAACGGCTGAAATTTGGGGTCCTCGTTTGAATTTGGGGGTTTTGGTGCCTTCGAAAAGCATGTGTTCGACGAAATGACTAGCCCCGCGAATACCCCCATCTTGTTCATTGACAGACCCGCATTCGACATATAAATAAATATAACTGACTGGTTGTGGGTTTTCTACATGCTGATATATCACACGAAACCCGTTAGAGTATTGTTTTAAATTGACATTTTTCGAGGTATATTGACTATTGGAAAAAGAAGAAGAAGAAGAAGATGACGTTGATGATGCCATAGTGATATAATGACTTTTCTTTTTTTTTCTTTTCTTTTCTTTTTAATTAGGGATTGTTAAATAAAAAAAAAATAAAAATAAAGTTATTATATTTGGAGAAAAAAATATATATATACTAAGCTCTAAGCAGAAGAACCGCCTGATCCGATTTCAAATGGTGTGCGCATGTAATCACTTTCGATGGTGCTTTGGTTCCATGGTCCGACGTCTTTCTTAGCAATGATTGGTTCAGATCTCAATTGAAGATTTGGGTTTTTAAGGGTTTGACCGATGGTGTCAATACCGTTAAAATATCCAGCGTTCAAAAGATTGACATTGGCAAGATCACCTACACCCATTGGATTGACATTTGCCCATTGAGCATTTTGGTCACCAGGTAAAGGGAGGAGATCAGATGCTTGATTGGCAGGACGAGTAGAATAGGCGGCAGCTGGAGCAGAAGCGGCATCACCGACATCGTTAAATTTTTGGCTGGTTGGGCCTTCTTGTTGAGGAGGAGGAGTAGAACCAGCGGTAGCAGCAGCGGTGAAATTATCGCTGATGATGGCTTTTTCAGCAGAATAAGATCCCATGACCATGAAGAGGCCTAAACTAACGAAAATAATGATTAATAAAAGAGAATTATTTTTCAAGAATTTAGTGACAGTTGACAAATCCATTTTGTGTTTTTTTGATTAGTTTGTGTTTTTTTTTTGTTAAAAAATCGGAAAAGGAAAAAAAATATTTTTTTATTGAGTGACTTTTATTTTTTTTTATATATGATAATAAATATATATTTTTTTTACCACATGTTTATCTAACGCCGTCTCCATTTTCTTCATCGTCATCATCATCGTCGTCAAGATCGTCATTTAAATAATTCAATTGATAAGTATTTTTGATTTTTTGCATTTCTAAAAAAGCGGCTAATGCATTTTTTTTGGCGTCTTTTGCCTTTTTTTTAGCTTCTGAATAAAGTTTGTGATAAATTTCATTCACCGGTTTAATTTGGAATTTGGATTCTTGTTTTTTGTCTTTTTCTTGGCCATCGTTATTGTCGTCACTTATGTTTTCAAAATTGCTTAATATATCATATTCTTCCATGAAATCATCACCTAATTCAAAAAAAGAACTGTTATTGTTTTCCGCCTCTTTTTTCTCATCCTCTTCATCTTGTTTCTCTTTCGAATCTTGTTCTTCTTTTTTTAATTCTTCTTCTTCTTCTTCTTCTTCTTTCAAATCTCCTTCTTCATTCGGGACTTCTTTAAATTCCTCCAAATCAATACCTTCTTCTTCCTCAAGTTCTTTCACTTCTTCTTTTTCTTCAAGTTCTTTCACATCTTCCTCAAGTTCTTTCACTTCTTCTTCTTCTTCTTCTTTTTCAGATGTTTCTTTTTCAAAAACCAAACTTTCACCGAATGATTCATTTGTAACAACAACTTCGTCAACAACAATATTTTCCTCTACAGGCGTCACCGAATTGAGGTTTTCCTGTAGGGGTATTATTGTTGTTGTTGTTGTTGCTAAATGATTATCAACTGGTACTGGTGGTGGTTGTGATGGTTTAACAGCAGGACCTTTAATGAGACATTGATCTAAAAAGGGGTTGCTTTGGATAACCATGATTTGTTTGATTTCCATTTGGATTTCGAAACTGCGCATGGTGAATTTGACCCCCTGTATTTCTAAAATACTGATTAAATTCGTTTCGGGGGTAATATCGTCCATTTTTACACTTTGTTCGAGTTCGTTAAATATTTTGATAACCGGTATTGAAAGACGTGTATTGACATTTGCCCGTACAAGATAATACATGGCGGATTTGTATATTTTGACAGTGGAGACGAAAGCGTTTTCAATGTCGCTAAATTCCAATTCGGAACTAAACCATGCCTCCCGTTTTTCGAAAATCAATTTTTGTAAAGTTTGTTCTAAATTCTCTATCCATTCTAAAAACACGCCTCCCTGAGATTGATCAAACATCAGATCGATATATATTTTTTTGCCTTTATTTGCGGTAACAAACCCTTGTTTATTTTTGGATTGCGGACATTGCACGTAGAGAGGATTGTTTTTATAATGAATTTTGGTAAAGTAATTTCCAGCCTGTAAAACGGTGGGAGTTAATAATTTAATTCCCGAAAAATCAAAGGAATCGTTTGCTTCGTAAATATCCATCATTCTATTCTATTCTATTCGTTTTTTTCCTTTTTGTTTCTTTTCTTTTCTAATCTGGAAAAATTATATATTTTTTTTTTAAATTGTTTTGTTTTTATTTTTTTTGTAAATACGACGAAAAGAGATGCGAAAGAAAAGATGTGTTTTTTTTCTAAAGACGGATTATCATCGCGTGTTTAGGAAAAAAAATAAAAAAAAAGACCGTATTAAAAAAAAAAGATGTTCAAATTAACGATTGATAAATGTTTAGAAATGTTGAAAAAAGATGAAACCAAACAACAAATAAAAGAATTTTTACAACCTTTTTTTGAAATATTAATCAATGAAATATTCCCCTACTTGATTTTGGTATGCATTATCATTCTTGCCATCTTTTTACTAAATATATCCATCGTGGTTTTGTTGTTACGTAAAAATGGAACATCCCAATTAATCATGTAAAAAAAATAATCTTCCAATAAATATATAATTCAATCATCCAATTCAATTCAAAATTTTAACTTAATAACACAACAATTTTTTTAATTTTTAATTTCAATCAAAAAAATGGACAAAATAGACGAAAAAATAGAAGAATTTGTATCTTCAATAAATCAGTTAATTGAGCCAGGTATTAGTCCTGTCGATAATGTTTTAAAGGAGATTGCTGATATAAGTTATAAATCAGGATTAACTCAAACACAAATAGATAAGTTAACCAGTGCTATGAGTTATTTGGCTGGTGAGAATTCTGAAAACGCAAAATGTCTGAAACGTTTAGCTCAATTATTGTATGCTGTTGAAAAGAAAGGAATGAAAGGTGGTAGTCCTGTAGGAGCATTAGCTTCTGATTATTCTGCCAATGGTACAAGTCACGTTGAAAGTACTTATGGTAATTTGTCCCAACAAGTCCAATCTGGTGGTGTTATTGTTCCACTAAATACCCCTGGTGCTACTCCCGTATTATCCAAAATGGTTGGTGGCAGCAGTGGTCCTGTAGGGGCATTAGCTTCTGATTATTCTACCAATGGTACAAGTCACGTTGAAAGTACTTATGGTAATTTGGCCCAACAAGTTCAATCTGGTGGTGTTATTGTTCCGCTAAATACCCCTGGTGCTACTCCTGTTATGGCAAAACTTGTCGGTGGTGGAAGAACCCGAAAATCAAGACGTTCATCCATGAGTGGAATTGCCGTTCCTGCTGGTGTTTTCGGTGCCGGTTTATTACTTGCTAAACGTCGCAAAAATCATGGAAAGAAATCCCGTCGTCATCGTCGTCGTTAGATTTCGCTTTTTCGAATAAAAAAAAACAACTTAAAGACAAACTAAATTAATAATATTTGTAGGAGTAAAAATCCTATACGTGCCTCTTTAGCTCAGTGGTAGAGCATCAGTCTTGTAATTAAATATATTCTTCTTCACAAATAAAACAATGGTTCACGGTTGGCTGTGATTAACATTGGATTACACAATGGTTATTTAAGAGTCGACGGACTCATCATATAGATCAGGTGGACGCACTTGATTGTGAGTATAATCGTAATCATTTTGGGTAAAATGTATACGCACGAAAACTGAAGGTCGTGGGTTCGATCCCCATAGGAGGCTTAATTAAAGTGTATATATATATTTTTAAATATAATATAACAAAAAATAATTATATTTAAAAAAAAATGCAATAAATACTCTGGAAAAAAAAGGTTGGATAAAATTAATTTTTAATTGAGAGAAAAAATGGAAGAAAAATTGTTGGCGTATAAAAATTTAGAACAAGAAATCAAAAATCAAAATGCACAATTAAACCAATTGCGTATTGAAAGATCCAAATTAACAACAGACATTACAACCTATTTAAAATCGTCAAATTCATCCTATGTATGGGATGGATCTAAATATGAATATACCGAATCAAATCAATTTCCATCATTGACATTCTCCTACGTGCAAACCTGTTTAGAAGAATTAATCGCGGACAAATCGCAAGTAGAGAAAATAATGGATCATTTAAAATCGCGTCGTGTTGGTAAAACAGTGGTGGATTTCAAACAAATAAAATTGAATTGATCTGATCTGATCTGATCTGATCTGATCTATAAACTAGTTATATCATATTTGAATGTTTTCTCAATCAATAAATATATAAAATTATCTTATATTTTTTTTTTAATATTTAAATAAAAATTAAATTTTAAAAAACAAAACAAAACAAAACAAAATACAAAAAGAATCATGACATCTGAATGGACACCCCAATTTAATATGAATCGAGATTATATCTTCTACAGGCAATCTGGTGGAGAAGGTTTAAAATCGGTTTATGCAAATAAAGATTTATTTTTAATAAATGATGATGATGATGAAAACAACAAACAACAAAAAGGAGGTGGAGCCAGTAAGAAAAAATTATTAGGTATTCCGGTTGGACTTGTTGTTCAGAGTGAAGAAAAAAGCCCGACAAGAACTGCCTTTGAACAAATATCCGTGAGGGTAAGAGGGCCTGTAGGAGAATCTATGATGGAGAAATTGGTTAAATCAGTGATTCCTTCGTCTTCTTCGACTTCGTCTTTGTTGTCGACTCCGTCTTTAAAAAAGAAACCAGAATCTGAACAAAAACAAAAACCTGAACAAAAGAAAAAAAATGTGCAAACCAGAACAAAAACATTAAAAATGGAGAAAATGGAGAAAATGGAGAAAA
>JACCEA012323782.1_pt1 | contig 28470 bp, 12 predicted proteins | sample 7449851 | NCBI WGS metagenome assembly JACCEA01 (sample SAMN15323453, study PRJNA562643) | freshwater metagenome | isolation source: river surface water | place: USA:Blue River Watershed | collected 2017-08-18
ACGATTTGTATTCAATCCTACAATCGTCGGTTGTGTGTAAAATAGTATGTTTTCCAAACGCAGTTTCAGCGCAGAAATTTTTTCTAGTCGCTCCACTGTCTACTAATAACCCACAAACACTGACCTCGCATGCTTAGCTCATTCGGTTAGAGCAACTGACTCCCCCGATAGCTATCGGGGCAGTAGGTGCTTGGTTCGATTCCAAGTGGGCCCACGAAAGAACTCCAAACGGAGTTCTTTTTTGTTTATGGTGGAATCGTGTTGTTATATTATATATTCAGAAAAGCTCAATAAGTTTTACATTGGAGCTAGTCAAGAGTCAATTGAAGTAAGAATAGAAAAACATAACAATCATGAATATGGCAATCATCGCTTTACTGCGAAAGCCATTGATTGGGTGCTTTTTATTAAAATTGAAACGGATAATTATGCGCATGCGATAAGGCTGGAACGTAAAATCAAATCAATGAAAAGCAAAAAGTATATTGAGAATTTGAAAGAGTATCCTGATTTGATTCAAAAAATACTGATCGAAACAGCTAGTTAAAGAAACTGACTCCCCCGATAGCTATCGGGGCAGTAGGTGCTTGGTTCGTCCCGATAGTTATCGGGACAAGTGGGCCCACGAAAGAACTCCAAACGGAGTTCTTTTTTGTTTATGGTGGAATCGTGTTGTTATATTAACCTAAAACATGATGAGCCAAAACTTTCTGCACATCATAAACATTCACAGATTTGTTAAATTGTTTTTTGATGCTCGGCTGAACTTCGCTTGAAATCCAGATACGTAGTTCTGCTTCTAAATCAAATGTCCCTGCTGTTTCAATGCTAAATCGAGAAATACTCTTGTAACTGATAGATTTATACTCAGTTTTACTACCTGTTAATCCTTGAACATCTACCAAAATAAGTCTCTTATTGGTGAAAATGAAAGTATCTCTGATTAATTTAAATCCTAATTCTATTTCTTCTCCATCCGTTAAGAGTTGACCAAATTTTTTTGTTAACTCGTCTTGGTTTACAGCTCCAGCGTTGCCAAGTAATGATGAAAATAATCCCATAAATTTATTTTCCAACGATATTATCTATTTCAAATGAAGTAAATATTTAATTTTTGTGAACTTTAATCTTTTCTTAGCAAGCGATAAAAAAATGATCATTTTAATAATTTCCGGTTTTTAGAAGTTGTAAAATAGAATATATTTGAGTCATAACACTATTATGTTTATTGTCAAAAAGTATTTTTATTTAGTTCTTTTTCTATTGCCAATCAATTTATTTGGTCAAACCAAAAAGCCTGGATATGAGAGCCTATACAAGTATCCAGTTTCTGAATACAACCCTTATGGTTTTATTGTTACAACTCCAAGTGGATATTCTACTTCTTCAGAAGACATGCCTCTATTTGTTTTTTTACATGGAAGAACACTTCGAGGAAGTAATTTAGATAAATTAATCAATTTTTACGGTCCAGTTTGTGAACAAAAACGAGGATTTCAAGTTCCGGGAATTGTGTTAGCGCCTCAATGTGTTGATGGATCATGGTCTTTTGGCATGGTTGACACTTTAATTGAATGGACAAAAAGTAATTATCGTGTTGATATATCGAGAATTTATATACTCGGAATGAGTATGGGGGGGGCTGGAACATGGATTTGTGGATCTAGGCTCAATCATAAAATTGCGGCTATTGCACCAATGTGTGGGGGAAGTTACATTGAATATGAATGGACCAATCCATGTGCTTTAAAGAAAATGCCCATTTGGACATTTCACGGAAAACTAGATAAAGATGTTTCTATCAATGAAACTTATAAGACAGTAGATGCAATTAAAAATTGCGGAGGTGGGGAATTTTTGAAAACGACATATTTTCCTCAAAAAGGGCATGATTTGGCTTTTTTGTTTAAAGATCCACAATTATATAATTGGCTTTTGACAAACAAGAAAACAGACTTTAATAATTATTGGGAGGAAAAAGAATACCTCCCTGTTGAATAAAATTATAACCGTTTTATTTATCGAGGAATCTACTTTGTCACAGAAAAGTTTTTTTGTGGAAACATTGTTTCAGGAGATTTTTTTTCATGTTAATTTGTATCACAAATAATGTAACATGAAAAAAATCTTATTTTCTGTGGTTTGTCTACTTTTGATGACCACCAATTTAATGGCTCAAATTAGAACCACTCACAGAATTGAACTTCCCGTGAAAGATGGTTTTACCAGTGAGCAAAAACATCTTTTTGGAAAAAATGGATTGGTTCAAACCTCTCGTTCTGAAAAATCCAATAACGGTGAACGGATTTTTCGTTTTGTTGTTTTTGATGAATCCCTCCGAGAAAAGTCCGTCCAAGAGTTTAACTACCCCAAAAATATGTCAGTTTTTAATATTGTGAAAGAGCAAAATAAACTGTTCGTTTTATTTGTGATTTCCAATTCAAAAACCGATTTTATCCTGTTATCTTTTGATATACTTACCGAGAAAATGACCAATGTTTCTGGTAATTTCATCGAGAAATTTCGTATAGGTTACTCGAACTTAATCAATTCTGCCGATAATGATTTCAATATGTTGGTAAATGGCGACAATGTATATGTATCGGGTGCCGTAAAAAAAGTCCCCACCGTTTGTATTATAGACAGTAAATCGGGCGATGTGAGTGATTTCGACATGACCATTGATGGTGTGAAGCCAAAGAAAGTTAAAATTTTGAACGCTGAAGTATTGCCCGAATCTCAGGAAGTGGTGTACTATATCATGCATAGCTACCGTAAAAAAATTGCTGAAATTACAGCTAAAATTTATACACTCGAAGGAAAATTGAAAACGAGCATCGTGTTAAACGAAAATGGAGAACATAAAATCTCTAGAATAGCGGGAGTGAACCTCAGTGAAAATGAATATGCTTTTTCTGGTACTTATGGCAGCTCATATTATATAACAACTAACGTTGGTATGTGCTATTTTAGATCCGTAAATGCGAACATAAAAGTATCTCAATATTTTAACTTTTTAGATTTTCAAAACTATCTTAAATTTTTACCTGAAAAAGTTCAAGATAAAATTAACAAACAGAAAGAAAAGAAAGAGGCTAGAGGCAAAGAATTAACTTACACAACAGGAGTCATCACGCACCCGCTTAAAATCACAAAAGACGGTATCGTGATGTTAATGGAGTGTTTTTATCCCACCTACAGAACTGTTACAACGTATTCAAACGGTAGAATGTCGACCTCGCAAGTGTTTGATGGTTATAAGTATACACATGGGGTAATGGTGAGTATTTCAGATGAAGGAAAAGTGTTGTGGGACAATATCTTTGAATTGTCATTGAATCACAAGCCGTACTTTCCACGCACCTTTATTACTGTAAATGAGGATATTTCGAAAGAAATAAATATGGTTTACAGTACTGGATTGAACATATACAAAAAATCAATTAGCCTGAATGGTCAGGCAAAATCTGTTGAAGAAAAGAAAATTGACATTACAGATAAAGAAGGCGACAAGGTAAAGTTTAGTTATTCAAATGTAGAACATTGGTATGACAATTACTTCTTAATGTATGGCGTTCAGAGTATTAAAAACAGCGAGCGCGATGAAAATGGTAAAAAAGTAAGAGAGGTTATTTTTATGAATAAGATTGAATTTTAATCAATCTATTTTATAGATGTCATAAACTTCAGAGGAGTCTATTTTGGGGTATTTGAGTTCAGTTTTTGAACCAAATACCTCTTTTGATATCACAATAAATTTCAATCCTAGTTTTTTCAATGAATCGGTGTACTCGTTTCGTTGAATGTTTTCATTTCTATCTGACCACCCTTTTCTATGTGCAAAATACAATAGGGTAGGTACTTCGTTTGAATTTACGAAAATCAAATCCGTACGTTTTGCATGTTTGTCGAGGTCTTTTTCGAGTTTTTCAAACTTTGCAAATTGAGGTTTGATTCTAAAATCATGTTGCCAGTTAGCGATGTTTTCAAAAACTACAATCAATAGTACCCAATACATCCATTTTATTTTCATTTGTGATGCTCCATAGCCCGCTATAAAACACATCATAGGAGCATAGGGAACAATATAGTAACTGTGGATGGCAAAAGTTTGTCCCGATTTTAGCATGAGTACAAAAAAAACAGAGGTGCAAAGCAGCAAACTGTAGATGATAATGGGTTGGGTTTTCCTATTTTTATAAGCGATAAAACATCCCCCAAGAAAGAGAATAAAACCGGTTATGTGGAGTGAATCGAGATAATATTTTTCTAAAACGGGATGTAAATAGTGTAAAATTTCTAGGGCACCTTTCACGATGGATTTGCCCATAAAAAAATGTTTGAGTCCGTAAAAATTCGTGAGAAACGGAACCCAAATGAAATAAAACCAGCCAACAATGCCGAGTAATATGAGGTTAACAGAAACAAAAAGTGTTTTGCTTTTGAGGGATATTTGATTCGAAAAAATGGGGATGGCGAACACCATTAAGAGATAGCCCATGGGTAATTTAGAAAGGATACCAAGTGTGGTGAAAATGAAATACAACATTAAGGATGTCCAATTCTCATTCTTTGTAAGATAACGTAAACCATAGTAGATTCCAATGAAAACCAACGAAACTGCAAATGTATCGGGCATTATTTTTCGCGAATATGCGAACCAAATAGAGCCCAGTAGAAGTAAGGCACTACTAAATGCGTGATTTTGAGAGAAATATGATTTGATAATTTTAAAGAAATACCAAACGCCAATGGTTGAAATAATCAGATTGATGAGTCTTCCGTACCAATGTTGGTAGCCAAATATTTTAGAAACAATAAATATCAAATAGTTTAGAATTGGGAACTCCATGCCCGTGATACCCGTTTTTTCTCCACCAACATCAATTCTAGGGTAAAGAAACCGATCATCGATTTCTAGGTAGTTTCGAGCAACCATTGTAACTGTGGTTTGACGCCAGTTATGGGCGGCATCTAACGGGGGATTGGTGATGCCATACAGCCGAATAAGGAAGAATAAAATCAACCAAAAACGGATATCGGTGAGAGATCGATTCAATGACTTCATTGGGTTGCAAGATACAAAAAAAAGCCCCTGAAGAGGGGCTTTTTAGGTTAAGCAACTATTATAAAATTTACTTTTTTGTTTTAAGAGCAATTTCTTTCTTTAAATTGTCGAAACGATTATCCATGGTATTCGTTGATTTCATTAAAGCTTCTGCATCGTTGATAATAGACGTTGCAACATCATATTTTCCCATATTCACTGCTGCAACTGCATCTTTGTAATAATTTTCTAATTTAGCCTTTACATCGTTGTTTGTAGAAGTATTGCCAGTTGTGGTATTTGATTTTCCGTCTGTGGTATTTGTTTTACCGTCAGTAGAATTTGATTGTTTCGATCTCGCCTGGTTTACCGAGTTTTTCAAATCAGAGAATCTTACATCGGTCATGTTGTTGTTTTTCAACAATTGTTCTGCATTTGAAATGCTCGCCAAAGATTTGTCGTATTGTCCGGCTTTGTAATCCATAAGCGCGGATTGGAAAAGGTTATCCAATTTGGCCTTTAATTCTGAATTTCCAGTATTTGAAGTTGTATTGGTTTTGTTGTTACCTGCAGTAGATGTTGAATTTTTTGATTTTAAAACAGTTTCTTTTAAATCAGCAAATCTCTTTTCTGTGTTGATATTGTTGTTTTTGATGATCGTTTCAGCTTCTGCAATTGTAGCCAGTGATTTGTCGAATTGTTTTGCTTTGAAATCGTTTAAAGCGGTGTTGAATAAATTGTCCAATTTAGCTTTTAAATCTTTCGCTTGATTGGCATTTGTAGAAGAGCCAGAAGTGTTGGTTTTACCATCGTTGGTAGTTGTTTTGCCATCAGTGGTGTTTGTTTTACCATCGTTGGTATTTGATTTTCCGTCTGTGGTATTTGTTTTACCGTCTGTGGTATTTGTTTTACCGTCAGTGGAATTTGATTGTTTCGATCTCGCCTGATTTACCGAGTTTTTCAAATCAGAGAATCTTACATCGGTCATGTTGTTGTTTTTCAACAATTGTTCTGCATTTGAAATGCTCGCCAAAGATTTGTCGTATTGTCCAGCTTTGTAATCCATAAGCGCGGATTGGAAAAGGTTATCCAATTTGGCCTTTAATTCTGAATTTCCAGTATTTGAAGTTGTATTGGTTTTGTTGTTACCCGCAGTAGATGTTGAATTTTTTGATTTTAAAACCGTTTCTTTCAAATCAGCAAATCTCTTTTCAGTATTGATATTGTTGTTTTTAATGATCGTTTCAGCTTCTGCAATTGTAGCCAGTGATTTGTCGAATTGCTTTGCTTTGAAATCGTTTAAAGCGGAGTTGAATAAATTGTCCAATTTAGCTTTTAAATCTTTCGCTTGATTGGCATTTGTAGAAGAAGAGCCAGAAGTATTCGTTTTACCATCTGTGGTAGTTGTTTTACCATCTGTGGTAGTTGTTTTACCGTCGTTAGTAGTTGTTTTACCGTCATTAGTAGTTGTTTTACCATCTGTGGTAGTCGACGTTTTGTCTTTATCATCTTGGGCATTTACAAATTGAGCGCTTCCCAAAAAAAGACACGAGATAAGGAGTAATTTTTTCATTGTGTTAAGGTTTTATGCTTCAAAGGTAATTCATGGATGATAATTATACACTTAGAATTAATTCTAATGATATAATTATCAATTACTTATGATTTAATATACAAAAAAAAGCCCCTGAAGAGGGGCTTTTAACGATATTCAATTTAAATTACTTAAACGTTCACAACACCGCCAGCTTTGATGCTGATTTTTTGTTGTTTGTAGTGAACTTCAATGTCTTGCTCCCCATGGTTTTGAACACTCGTTCCAGAATGTCCTACAGAAATCGTAACAGGGCTGTTTTTGAATAAGATTCTAAATTTATATCCATGCCATTGCTCAGGACAATGAGGATCTAAATGAAGTGATTGGTTTTTGATTCTTAATCCCCCAAAACCTTGAACGATACTCAAATAACTACCTGCCATTGAAGTGATGTGAAGACCGTCTTCAGTATCGTTGTTATAATTGTCGAGATCCAATCTAGCCGTCCGTAAGTACATTTCGTAAGCTTTTTCAGTTGCGCCAATTTTGGCTGCAAGAATGCTATGAACGCATGGGCTTAATGAACTTTCATGCACCGTAAAAGGTTCGTAAAAGTTGAAATTGCGGATGTGGGTGTCCATGTCGAAATGATCTTCAAAGAAATAAAGTCCCTGCAAAACATCGGCTTGTTTGATGTAAACACTTCTAAGGATACGATCCCAGCTCCATTTTTGGTTGATAGGTCTTTCAATTTCTGGTAATTCTGCGCAAGGAATCAATTCCTTCTGCATAAATCCATCATGCTGAACAAACACTTTCTCGGTTTCATCGTAAGGCAAGTATAAATTTTCGTTGATATGCGACCATTTTTCAGTTTCTAACTGTAGGCTGAATTGGGTTTTATTTGCGATTTCTGCAAATGATTCTGGATTATTTTTTTGCAAAAATGCGGCACATTCAGCGGTATAGTTCATACACCATGAAGCAATATAACTCGTGTACCAATTGTTATTTACGTTGTTTTCGTATTCGTTTGGTCCAGTTACACCGTGCATTTCATAACGGCTCTGACGAGAGTTCCAATGAACCCTTTGTGCCCAAAATCTGGAGATGCCCAAAAGGACTTCAAAACCGCCTTCTGCCAAATATTGTTTGTCGCCGGTGTGTTCAATGTAATTGTAAATGGCATAAGCAATTGCTCCATTTCGATGAATTTCTTCAAAGGTAATTTCCCATTCGTTGTGGCATTCTTCACCGTTCATGGTCACCATCGGGTAGAGTGCCGCTCCGTTTTTGAAACCTAATTTTTGAGCATTTTCAATGGCTTTATCCAATTGTTTATATCGGTAAACCAACAGCTGTTTTGAAATTGCAGGGTCTGAAGTTGCCAAGTAGAAAGGCAAACAATAGGCTTCAGTGTCCCAATAAGTACTTCCACCATATTTTTCACCTGTGTAACCTTTAGGACCAATATTTAAGCGAGGATCATCGCCACAATAGGTTTGATTGAGTTGGAAAATATTGAATCGAACTGCTTGTTGAGCTTCTACATCGCCCTCAATTTCAACATCTGAAGACTTCCATTTTTCCTTCCAAGCTTTCGCACTCATTTCAAGGTGACTCTCAAAAGAAGAGGACGACATTTTTTCGAGGGCTTTCTTGGTGTGTAAATCGAGACTATCAATAGGGTGATGGAAACTAGAAGCGGAAATAGCGTGCTTGACAGCAGTTAAGGTTTGGTTTGCGCGTACATTTAGGGTATATTTACTTGAAGCGTATTTTCCTTTTGTGAAATGCTCCGGTGTGGCATTGGCTTGAATGTCCCCCAAGAACAGAGAGAATTTCACCCCTGTGCAAAGGTGCCAATCGAGTTTGTTGGTTTTTACGGTTACAAAGAGTTTGTTTTCGATGCTTTCTTGGCGGATTTCTGACCAAAATTTTTCATCATAGTTACTGTCTTTGTTTACCACATCGGCATCAATATAGTTTTCGATGGATATATCGCATGCGTTATTTGGTGTAATTGAATATTTTAGCGCACTAAATTCTTTGTTAATCAGGCTGTAAAATCGGGTAGATTCTATGGTTAAATCAATTCCATTTTTGAGGGATATTTGGCAAGTTCTGAATAGTAATCCATTGTGCATATCGAGTTCTCTTTGGAATTGTTTAACATTGGCTGTATTGAGGTCAACCAATTCACCGTTCACCCAAATTCTCAATCCGCTCCAATAGGTGCTGTTGATGACCTTCGCAAAATACTCGGGATATCCATTTTTCCACCAACCAACACGGGTTTTATCTGGGTAATAAACACCTCCAACGTATGTTCCTTGGAGTGAATGACCTGTAAAAGTTTCTTCCAAGTTGGCACGTTGTCCCATCATACCATTTCCAATGCTAAAAACACTTTCAGCAATTTCGTTCATTTGAGGATTAAATCCTTCTTCAATGATTTTCCAGGGATGAGCTTTAAAATATTTTATCATAAATTAAGGGTTGAGAAATCGAATTTTCCGAGGTTCGGAATGCAGTAATTTGCGAGTGGTAAATCAGTTGAATTGCCAATTCCAACGGCAAACATATTGCCATCGATGGCTGCTTTGATTCCAGAAGCGCTGTCTTCAAAAACGGTACACTGAGTTGCAGGTATTTGCAGCATTTCAGCTGCTTTTAAGAATGTTTCGGGGTGAGGTTTTCCATTTTGAACTTGGTTGGCATCAACTATAGCGTCGAATGCGTTAATTAGACCTACTTTTTGCAGTACCAGTTCAGCATTTTTTGATGCAGACCCCAGTGCAAGGGGGATGTTGAGTGATTTTGCCGTTTCAAAAAAGTTTGCAACACCAGGAAGTAAAAATGATTCATCCATTTGTTCCACTAAATTGAGGTACCATTGATTTTTACGAACCAAATCGAGTTCAAACTGTTGGTCCAACAAAGTGTGGTTTGCTTTATGAAGGATGAATTTTAATGAGTCTGCTCGAGATACGCCTTTCAGCGCTTCATTATCGGCTTCTGATAAACTATAATTGTATTCGGCAGCAAGTTGTTTCCAGGCCTCGAAATGGAATTTTGCTGTGTCGCAAATGACTCCGTCGAGATCTAAGATAAAACCTATTTTCATGCAGAAATCTGAACTTTTTTCAAGTGATATTCAACTAGGTTAATCACTGGTTCTCTGGTGATTACGCCTACATTTAAACGGTGGATTTTGCATGCTTCTTTCAACAAGTCGCTGAAGTGAAAAGCCACAGAGCCAACAAAATGTACAGGTACATCTTTGTGGTTAGGGTATTTCCAAATATGAATGTTAATGAATTTGCTAAATCCGTTGTAAATAAAGTCGCGAACCCATTTGTCGTCGCGGTTATCACTCAAAAAGCGCATGAAAGATGCCAAATAAACATTGGGATTTGGTTTGTTGTAAACAGCTTCAAAAATGCCTTCTTTGGTGAGATTGAAACGATCTACAAGGCCTTGCTGAATTTTTTCAGGAAGTTCGTGGTATAAGAACATGCGAAGAAGTTCTTTTCCATAAAAAGTTCCACCGGCTTCATCGCCAAGTACATAACCTAAAGCTGGAACTTCTTCGTGAATATCTTGTCCATCAAAAAAGCAACTATTAGAACCAGTTCCGAGAATGCAGGCAATACCAGCATCATCGCCACAAGTAGCGCGAACAGCACCTAGTAAATCGTGATCAACCATCACTGCGGCTTTGTTAAATACATTTCTGAGAGCAGCAGCAACAATTTCGTTTCTTGAGGGATGGCTAGCGCCAGCACCATAAAAAAACACGTGTTCCACCATAGGGGCCACGGCGGCAAGTTCAGTGTTTTTACGAATTTCAGATTCTATTAATTCTGAAGGGTGGAAAAACGGGTTGAAGCCCATGGTATGGAAGGTAAGAGTGGTTTGATCACCATCGGTGAAAATCCAATCGCACTTGGTGCTACCGCTATCAGCTACGAGTATCATAATTTTAATTTTGGGGTTGCAAGATAATAAAAAAACAGAAAGTGTCAAACATACACTTAATAAAGTTCATGAGATTCATGGTGAGTGATTTTTAAAAATTGAAAATGCTTTCGTATTTTTGCACGAATATATGGCATTTACCCCTTCATTAAATCCCCATGTTTCTACAGATTGTGTGATCTTTGGTTTCAGTCAGGAGACGCTTCGTTTGTTGCTGATACGCAGGAACATACCCAATAGATTGACCGAGGTGAATGATGTTCATTACGCATTACCGGGTGATTTGGTGAACGATGATGAGAATTTGGATACGGCTGCGAATCGCGTTTTGGCAGAACTTACAGGTTTAAAAGGAATTTATTTAACACAATTTCAAACTTTTGGAGACCCTCTTCGAATTGCAAAAGCGAAAGACAGGGCTTGGTTGGAAAGTGTACGTCAAGATCCAGATGCTCGCGTAATAACAGTTGCGTATATGTCGCTCATCGATAGTCAAAAGGTGGTTCTTCAGCCCGGATCTTTCTCTCAAGAAGCAGTGTGGGTTCCCATTCACGAAGTGCCCGAATTGGCGTTTGATCACAATGAAATTTTTGAACAAGCACTCGCAGCATTGAAAGAGCGGATACAATTGCAACCCATTGGTTTTGAATTGCTTCCAGAGAAATTTACCATGGGTGAACTTCAATCTCTCTACGAAACCATATTAGAAAGGGACTTAGACAAGAGAAATTTCAGGCGTAAAATGTTGAATAGTGGTGTCATTTCTCCTCTTGCGGAAAAACAAATTGGCGTGAGCAATAAACCTGCTCGCTTTTATATCTTCAATAGAGATTTTGCTCAAGCAAATCCATCTGCTATTTTCAATTTGAGAATGGATGGAAGTTTTACATTGTTTAACTAATTGTAAACCATTTTGTTTGTTGTTTTTTTGAGGGACATTGACTCTCAAAATAGATTTTTGTTTGAATCGTTCTGATTCGCGCAAATTTCATTAAATTTGCACCTCATTTTTTGATTGAATGTTAACAGTTTCTAATGTTTCCTTGCGTTTTGGCAAGAGGGTTTTATTTGATGAGGTAAATTTAAAGTTTACCCGAGGCAATTGCTATGGTATTATTGGTGCAAATGGCGCCGGTAAATCAACTTTTTTGAAAATTTTATCAGGTGAAATCGAGCCAAATACTGGTTCGGTAGATATGGAACCCGGTAAAAGAATGACCGTTTTAAAGCAAAATCACTTTGAGTTTGATGAGTTTCCGGTGTTACAAACTGTAATTAGAGGACATCAAAAGCTCTGGGATATTATGGCAGAGAAAGATGCTCTTTACGCGAAGGAAGATTTTACGGAAGATGATGGAATGCGTGCATCTGAATTGGAGGCCGACTTTGCAGAAATGGATGGATGGAATGCAGAAAGCGATGCTGCGACATTGTTGAGCAGCTTGGGTATTCAAGAAGAATTTCATGAAAAATTATTGAAAGAACTCAGTGGTAACCAAAAAGTAAGGGTATTGATTGCACAAGCTTTGTTTGGAAATCCTGATGTATTGTTAATGGATGAACCTACCAATGACTTGGACGTTGACACCATTCGTTGGCTAGAAGACTTTTTAGCGGGATTTGAAAATACGGTGTTGGTAGTGAGTCACGACCGTCACTTTTTAGATAACGTATGTACTCACGTTTGCGATATTGACTACAGCAGAATTAAAATTTTCTCTGGAAACTATACTTTTTGGTATCAAAGTTCTCAATTGGCATTGCGTCAGAGATCGGATCAAAACAAAAAGGCCGAGGAGAAGAAGAAAGAATTGCAAGAGTTTATCGCTCGTTTCAGTGCTAACGTGGCGAAGAGTAGACAAGCTACAGCACGCAAAAAGATGTTGGAGCGTTTGGATATTGAAGAAATTCAGCCGAGTACAAGAAAATATCCTGGTATTTTCTTCAAACAATCGAGAGAAGTGGGAGACCAAATTTTGACCGTTGAAAATTTATCCTTCAAAACAGATTCAGGTGATTATTTATTTAAAGACTTGAATTTTACGGTGAACAAAGGCGATAAAATTGCGTTTATTTCTCGAAACACGTTGGCTTTGAATACCTTATTTAAGGTATTGTGGGGCGACGCAACTCCTAGTTCAGGTGAATTTTCATGGGGAGTCACTGTGACTATGGGATATTTGCCAAATGAAAACGAGAAATTTTTCACTGAGAAAATAAATTTAGTCGATTGGTTGCGTCAATATTCTACCGAAAAAGACGAAACGTTTATTCGTGGATTTTTGGGAAGGATGTTGTTTAGTGGAGAAGAAACGCAGAAGTTGTGTACTGTATTGAGCGGAGGAGAAAAAGTAAGATGCATGTTGAGCAAGATGATGATGGAAAATCCGAATGTAGGTTTGTTTGATGAGCCTACCAACCATTTGGATTTGGAGAGTATTCAGGCTCTGAATAACGGAATGATGGAATATTCTGGGATCGTGTTGTTCCATTCTCATGACCAAGAGGTGATGAATTCCATTGCAAACAGAATCATTGAAATTACTCCGAATGGAATGATTGATAAGTACATGAAGTATGAAGAGTACGCCGAGGATGCTCAAATAAAAGAAAGAAAGAAAGAGTTGTATAACTCATAAATATAGTGAAAATTTGTTGAAATTCAAAATGAAAAAAATCAGTATAGGTTTGTCAGGGCTATTGGTAATGGCATTGGCTAGTTGTGGTGAGTCGTTCGATACCAAAGCGGCTCCTAAAACATCAGAAGACTCATTCAGCTATGCAGTTGGATTGAGTGTAGGAAAATCATTAAAGAAAGAGGGATTGGACGGACTTGCATACGGAGCATTTGTGAGAGGTGTAAGAGATGCAATGTCGAAAGACAGCGGTTTCGCAATTTCTGAGATGCAATTGGATCAAGTACAGCGCAATTATGTGATGGGTGTACAGGCGAAGAAAATGAAATCGGTTCAAGATGAAACAAAGAAGTTCATGGCTGAAAAAGCGAAGGAGTCGGGAGTAGTGATGTTGCCAAGTAAGGCATATTACAAAACTAAGAAAGTGGGTACTGGTGCAGCTCCACAGGCTTTCGATACGGTTGAATTCAAGTGGGTATTCAAAACAAACAAAGGAAAAGTATTGGAAGACAATACCAAGAGTCCAAAGCCAATTAGAGGCACAGTGGCAATGATGGGCTTGGCACCGTTGGAAGAAGCATTCCAAAAGACGCAAGAAGGTGGAAGTTTTGAATTGACCATTTCGAATGAATTGCACCCTGCATTGGCAAAAAGTGCGGGTACATTTGAAGGCATGTATGGAGCTTCAATTTTCGAAGTAGAAATATTGAAGGTTATTCCTGGTTTGCCTCCAAAAGTTGAGAAGAAATAACAATTGGACAAATATGAATCATTGAAAATTATAAATTCAATGATTTTAAAATAAATTAAAAGGCGGGAATTTTCCCGCCTTTTTTAATTGTTATTTTTGATTTAAATTATTTACGAACATTGGCATAGTGTTGATGAGCGAAAAGTAGGGTAATATTAATTTAAGATTCTGAACAACCTGTTGATATCTACCTTGATTTTGGTATTTTGGTGAATTATGTGTTTTTGTTGGTGAATGAAACAATTGGTACTAAAAATTTCTTTAGTGACTGAATTATTGTTTAAGTGTTTGTTTTTCTTTGTTTTGTGTCGATTTATTTTCATAATTGAGAAACAAACGGAGAGATAAATCTAAAATATTGTTCGTTTATTAACTTTCGGAATAACTTGTGCAAATGCAATTTTTAACGTAATATTGTTTTGGCAAAATATGCAATTTTTAAATTCAGTTTCCGAAATTCGTTGCAACAAAAAATGTTTAGGGTTTAAATGTTTAATGTTTAGCGCAGAAAATGCGTATAAAAAATCATTTTTATTTTTACTTGTAGTATTTTCCGTTCTTCGATTAGGAGCACAGCACGTAAGCGGCTTCATCGAGAACAAAGGTCAATTTTATGACCAGAGTGGGAATGATGTGAAGCATGTTAAGTTCTTGCATCGGGGTGGTTCTGGGTTGTCGACGCAATTTCTGCAAGATGGATTTAGTTATGAATTGATGTCAAGGAAGTTTGAAGCTTCAAGAAAATCGGTGGCAAAAGATTTCATTCAAGTTCATAGGGTAGACATTAAGTTTAAAAATCAATCGCCCAATTGTGAGATTGTTGAACAGGATGAAGCGGATGCTGAGTTAAACTATTATTTGAGAGGCAAGCACATTGAAAAAGTAAAGACATATCAAAAACTGATTTATAAAAACGTTTGGTCTAACATTGATATGATCTTTAGTGAGGAGGAGAGACAATCGGGATTGAAGTATGAGTTTATTTTGCGTGAGGGAGCGAGGGTTTCAGATATTCAATTTGAAATTTTCGGAGCAGAGGGCATTGAATTTTCCAAGAAGCATCCTGAAGAATTTAAAATCAAAACAAGTTTAGGTAGTATCACCGACAAAATACCATTTTCGTTTGAAATGGTTGAGGGAGAAAAAGTAAAGAGAATAGCAAAGTGGTTTAAGCATTCAGAGACACTGTTAGGAGTAGTAGTCGAAAACTGGAACACAAAAAACCTCTTAGTCATCGACCCTCAACCAATTTTAGTTTGGGGAACATACTATGGCGGTCCGAACAAGGATGATGGAAAATCAGTTGATGTTGATTCAAACGGCAATCCAATTTTCTTGGGTGCGACTAGTTCCTCAGGATTAGCGACTTCTGGTGTTCATCAAACAACGCTTCGATTGAATGAAGATATTTATTTGTTGAAGAAAAACAAAATTGGAGGAACTAGCAGTAAAATTTGGTGTACTTATTTTGGAAGTGACTCTGTTGAGCTAGCTGGTGCTGTTTCTGTAGACAAACAGCAGAATGTTTATATATGTGGGACAACCCGCGGTGATACATTTATTTCATTTAAAGCGAAGAATCAAGTCAAACGAGCAGGATCGGATGACGGTTTTGTTGCTAAATTCAGACCAAATGGGAAGTTAATATGGTCAACTTATTTAGGAGATGTTGACTATGACGAAGCTAAAAGTATCAAAGCCTATGATACTTTTGTTTATGTAGTTGGGTTTAGTCAAAAACCTGGTTCTTCGAATAATACAAAACCAGAGAACATTGCTACTAGCAATGCCAAATCTAAGGGTGCATATGATGTGCAAGCCAATAAATATGATGCATTTTATGTTCGGTTGGACTCTGCGGGAAGAAGGAAATTTGGAATGTTTTTAGGAGGAAAAGAGGATGATTATTATTCAAGTGTTTTTGTGAACAAAAAAGGTTTTGTGTTTCTGTATGGAACCACAGCTTCTGATTCAGGGATTGTAAAAAATATTACATCCTCAAAATCAAGTAATAACGATGTATTTGTAACTCGGTTAAACTCCTCAGATAAAGTAATATGGAGTAAATACTTGGGAGGAAATAGTGATGATTTAAGCTCGGAAATTGTTGCAGATAAAGATACTAATATTTATATTTCAGGAACTACAAAATCAAACAACATCAGTACAACAGGATCTCATCAGTCAACCTTTAATTATAATTCATCTAACACCACCTATGATGCTTTTTTAACAAAATTAAAAAATAACGGAAGTATAGCATGGACGACCTATTACGGTGGAACTGTGAATGAAACTGGGAATGGTTTAGCGATAGATGATTTTGAATACGTATACACAGTAGGAACTACAAATTCTGAAAATACATATAAAACAAAGACATCAACAACAATAAATATCATTTCGACTGATTCAGCTTATCAGAGAGATTACGTTGGTGGTGATGATGGATTTTTAGTAAAATTTGATACCTCCGGAAGACGTATTTGGGGAACGTATTTAGGAGGTAAAAATAACGAATCATTAAATGATGTCGTAAATGGTAAGGATGGAGATGTATTCGTTGTGGGAACTACCGCAACTGACAATGGATTAATTTCATTCGCAAATCAATTATTGCCATTAAAAAATGCACTGCAAGATACTTTTGGAGGAAGTTTAGACGCTTATTTGGCTAGATTAAATTACTGTAAAAAATTCCTAGCCATCAAAATGGATACCGTCTGTGTATTTGATTCTTTGCAGTTAAGATTAACAAACGACTCTAATAAAATAACTGGCAGAAGCAATTATACGCTCAAGTGGAATTTGGTGTTTCCAAAATCATATAATATTAATTGGACAGGCCCAAATAATTTTACTTCAAAACTTCAAAATCCTAAACGCAAAATGACATTTGCGGATACAGGTTTATATGTAGCTTATGTTACAAATGAATTTGGATGTCGGGATACCGCTAAGATTAGGGTTAAAAAGTTAAATTCCCTACCCACGGTGAATATTACCTCCTCTAATAAATATTGTCGATGGGATATCATTAATTTGAGTGCAACCGCAACTAAAGGTAAAACCTATACATGGACAGGGCCTGGTAGTTATTCGGCGAATACAAAAAATGCAACACGTAAGTATGCTTTTGCAGGACAGACTGATGGTAAGTATAAAATAAATGTAGTGGATTCAAATGGCTGTAAAGGCAGTGACTCATTTTCAATTACCGTTGGTCCGGAAGGGAAAATATCTTCAAATAGCCCAGTTTGTCCGAATGATACCATTCGCCTTTACAATGGGGTAAAAAATACTGTCAAGATATATTGGTATAAACCAGGAGCCACAACTCCTTTTGATAGTACAAATAATCCAAAAATTTCGGGTGCGAATTTATCGAAAACAGGAGATTATAAAGCCATTATCAAAGATGCGAATGGATGTAAAGACACACAAACAGTGAGTGTTACATTGCAGACATGGTCGAATTTAGATATTCAATACGATACGTCAGTTTGTGCCGGTTCTACTTGGAAAGTGAATGTTACACTTACAGGTGGTCCAGCTGGATACTCGTTTTATTGGACAGGCCCAAATTCGTATGTCAATGGAAATGACTCAATTTCAATTTCCAATGTGCAAACTGCAAACGGCGGGAAGTACAAACTTAAAATTATCGATAAAAATGGCTGTACGCGTTACGATTCCATCAAGCTTTATGTGAGAACTAACCCAGTTGCTGCTTACACCGTAAATCAATATCAATGCTTTCGTAATAACAACTTTGTTTTCACCAATACAAGTTCCGGTGCTGCTGGATATCGATGGACATTGGGCGATGGATCTGCAGCACAAACAACCACTGTCCCTACAAATAAATCTTACGCAGCTCCCGGTGCTTATACTGTAAAATTGGTTGCTAACAACAATTTTGGTTGTAAAGACAGTGTGAGTAAAGTGATGTATGTGTATGCAATGCCAGTTGCAAACTTCACCGTGAATAAAGATTCATTGTGTGTGAATGCAAGTGCAGGATTTACTTTCACAAGCACGAGTACAATTGCCACTGGTGGTGGTTCATTGGAATACAATTGGAATTTTGGGGATAATACGGTGAGTACACTTCAAAATCCGACGAAAAAATATACCAAAGACACAACTCGTTCAGTTAGATTGGTTGTAAAAACCTCACCATATGGGTGTTACGACACTATCATTAAAAAGGTTGTGATCAAGCCAAAGCCAAAGGCTACCGTGAATATTGTAACCTCCAGCGCTTGTTTAACAGGAAACAGTTTTAGCCTAGGGTCAAGCAACAGTACACCCGCCTATTCAAGTTCAACATTGATGGGATATAAATGGGTTTATGTAACTTCGGGTGCCACTGCTACGTCTACAACAACATCTTCTTCTACAGTTAGTTACAGCAGTGTGGGTTCAAAGGTGGTACAATTAATTGTAACGGATGCCAATGGATGTACTGATACCACAAATTATACTTTGGTGGTTCACCCTCAGGCAACACCTTCATTTTCAGTGAATACCCGAACACAGTGTTTAAAAGCAAATAGTTTCAGTTTTACCAATGGTTCTTCAATTAGCAGTGGGTCATTATCGTATCAATGGGATTTCGGGGATGGCACAACTTCGGTTGCTACGAATCCAAGCAAATCTTACACTGCGGCTGGGGTTTACCAAGTAAAACTTAAAACAACATCGAATAATTCTTGCGTAGATACAATTAGCATGTGGGTGGTGGTTTATCCGCAAACATCGCCAAGCTTTACAATAAACTCCAATACCACTCAGTGTCAAACTGGAAACTCATTTTCCTTCACAAGTACAAGTTCTTTAACGAGTCCATCAGGACTTTCAGGTGGTACATTTACAAACTCATGGAATTTTGGTAATTCCACAACAGCAACTGGAACTACGGTTACAAAATCATATACCACTTCCGGAAACTTCCAAGTGATATTAACCAATACTACTAATTATGGATGTGTAGATACAATCAGCAAGTATATTAAGGTATTGCCACAGGCAAACATTGGGTTTAGCATCAATAATTCAAAGCAGTGTTTGAACAATTTGGGAGTTGCAGATACTTTTAAATTCACCTCTACAACAACTGGTGGTTTTGGTACATTATCTTACAGTTGGAATTTTGGAGATGGCACAAGTACAGCATCTTCATCTACCACAACAGCAACAAAAACATATGCAGCTGCGGGTGTTTATCAGGTTGTTTTAACGGTTGCGGGAACTACATGCACAGATACATTAAGTAAATGGGTGACAGTTTATCCAAAGCCGACAATCGGATTTAATGTCAATAATCTGGTTCAATGTTTAGGAAATCATTCATTTGTTTTTACAAACACAAGTAGCATCTCGAGTGGTACACTTTCCTATAGCTGGAATTTTGGAGATGGTTCCTCTCCAGTTTCAACGGTAAGTCCAACAAAAACCTACAGTGCAGCTGGGACATATTTGGTTAAATTGACTTCAACCACCGGTTTTGGTTGTACCGATACGGTGAGTAAATATGTAAAACTTTATCCCAAAGCAACACCAGGATTTACAATTAACAATTCTAAACAGTGTTTAAAATCTGGCAACACAACCAACTCGTTCACTTTCACAAATACAAGTTCTTTTTCCGGAGGGACATTGAACTATCTATGGAATTTTGGCGACGGTTTGGGCAATACATCATCTTCGAGTAACCCAACATATGTTTATTCATCGGCTGGTTCATATAAAGTTACATTAAAAACAACTACCCCAAATGGATGCGAAGATACTTTTAGCTCTTGGGTTGTGATTTATCCAAAACCAAGTCCTTCTTTTACTGTAAATACTCAAAAGCAATGTTTAAATGGCAATGCATTCACATTTACAAACACATCTACAGTAAGCACCGGGTCTTATACAAGTTCTTGGGATATGGGGGACATGAGTTCGGCTCAAACAACGGCAAATGCAAGCAGGACATATTCTGCTGCGAACACATACAAAGTTGTTTTGACTGTTACATCGAACAATAACTGTATTGATACCGTAAGTACAAACGTTGTGGTTTACCCTAAGCCAACACCCAATTTTTCAGTCAACAATTTAAAGCAATGTTTGAAATCTAATGGGGTTTCAAATTCATTTGTATTTACCAATTCTTCTACTATTTCATCGGGTTCACTTACATACTCATGGAGTTTTGGGGATGGATCTGCTGCGGTAACCACAACCAATCCGACCAAGGTATACGCTGCATCAGGTACATATAAAGTTGTGCTCACTGTAACTTCAAATAACAATTGTGTTGATACTGTGAGCAAGTGGGTGGTGGTTTATCCTCAAGCCAATGTTGCGTTTTCACTCAATTCAAGAAATCAATGTTTGAATGGGAATTCATACACGTTTACAAATGGATCATCCATTTTATCAGGAACATTGTCGTATGTTTGGGATTATGGTGATGGTTCTTCTACCGGTAGTTCACAAAATGGATCTCGCACTTATTCAAATTCTGGGGTATATCAAGTTCAATTAAAAACAACAAGTTCACAGGGTTGTATCGATACTATGAGCACATGGGTGAGAGTATATCCTAAGCCGAATCCAAGTTTTACAATCACAACAACCAACGCTTGTTTTAAAAATAACAGCTTTACATTTAACAATGGTTCTACAGTTTCATCGGGTACACTCACGCATAGCTGGGATTTTGGCGACGGAACTTCAAGTGCGAATACAAGTCCCTCAAAATCATATACAGCAGTTGGAACGTACAAGGTTATTTTAACCACCACAACTAACAATGGTTGTAAGGATACAACGTCCAAATTTATAAAAGTATTTCCTCAATCTACCCCAGGAATATCATTGGCGAATAGAAAACAATGTTTGAAAAACAATGCATTCTCATTTGTAAATACAACAACAATAAGTTCAGGAACGGTTACTTATTTGTGGGATTACGGAGACGGGTCATCAACGAGTCCAAACACCAATGGTTCAAGAACTTATACAGCGCCGGGAGTTTATAAAGTTGTTTTAAAGGCAACAAGTGATAAAGGATGTATCGATACAATTAGCACCTGGGTGACGGTTTATCCTCAAGTAACGCCGTCATTTTCTGTAAATACCGTGAATCAATGTTTGGCGGGCAATAGTTACACTTTTACCAATTCCTCTTCTTTAAGTTCAGGAACATACACATCATCTTGGGATTATGGCGATGGTACAAGTTCAACATCTACTCATGGAAGCAAAACTTATGGTTCGGTAAACGTGTATAAAGTTGTATTAACCACCACTACAAATAATGGATGTGTTGACTCAACAAGTAAATGGATTAAAATATACCCTAAAACTTCTATTGCCTTCAGTGCGAATAATTTGAAGCAATGTTTAAAAACGAATGGGGTATCCAATAGTTTTGTATTTACCAATACAAGCAGTGTTACCGGTGGTACACTTACATATTCATGGAATTTTGGAGATGGTACGAGTGCGGTTACATCTGCAAGTCCGACTTATTCATATGCAAACGCTGGAACATATAAGGTATTGTTAACAACGACATCAAGTTATGGTTGTATCGATACTTTGAGTGTGTGGGTGGTTGTACATCCGAAGGCAAACCTTGGATTTACAATCAACAACAGATTACAATGTTTCCAAAACAATAGTTTCACATTTACCAATACTTCTACAATTTCAAGTGGTACTTTGGCATATTCATGGGCATTTGGAGATGGAAATATTTCATCAGCCACTAGTCCAACAAAAACATATAGTACTTCTAATAAATTTCCTGTAACATTAACGAGCACTAGCAGTCAGTCGTGTATTGATACCATCACTAAATGGGTGGTTGTTTATCCGAAAGCAACGGTTTCATTTTCAGTTAATACTAGCAAGCAATGTTTAAAAGGGAATTCATTTACATTTACAAATGCAAGTACGATTCCTACTGGCCAATCAATTACCGGTTATTCATGGAATTTTGGAGATGGAAATTCTACTACCACAACGAGTCCTACCTATATTTATACAGCATCGGGAACATATAAAGTTGTGTTAACTGTGAATAATTCAAACGGTTGTAGTGATACTCTGAGTAAGTATGTAGTTGTTTATCCTCAATCAACGCCAAGTATTTCTGTAAACACTCGCAACCAATGTTTAAAATCGAACAGTTATAGTTTTTCAAGTTCTGTAACCATCAGCAGTGGTTCAATCACTGGATATAGTTGGAGTTTTGGAGATGCTACATCGGCGTCAACTGCGAATACAACGAAAACATATTCTAATGCTGGTACATACAAGGTTTTATTGTCTTGTACCACGAACAATGGATGCGTTGATACCGTGAGTACTTTGGTTACAGTTTATCCACAGGCGAGTGTAGGTTTTACAATCAATACTCCAAATCAATGTTTGAAAAACAATGCTTTTCAATTTACCAATACAAGCACCATTGGCACTGGATCATTAAGCTATAGCTGGAATTTTGGGAATGGAGTTGGCACATCTACCAATACAAGTCCAACCTATACTTATTCGGCATCTGGAACGTATAAAGTAATACTCACAACGACTTCCAATAATGGTTGCATCGACACTGTAAGTAAATTCGTGAAAGTATTTAACCAAGCGTCTTTGAGTTTCAATGTTTCGCCATTGAAACAGTGTTTGAAGGGAAATTCATTTACATTCAACAACAATTCGAATATTCTCAATGGAACTTTGAGCTACAATTGGAATTTCGGCGACGGATCAACCAATTCGGTTGCAACGAGCCCAACCAAGACTTATGCAACCAATGGGATTTATAAAGTTACACTTACAACAACATCTAATAATGGATGTGTTGATACTTTAAGCAAATGGGTGACAGTATATGCGCATCCACAATCCAATCCATATTTTACTTTCACAAAACTTTGCGAGAATGACAATAGTATTTCATTCACGTCGAATACCACTTGGATTGGAGGAGCGGCAAGTAGTTATTTGTGGATGTTTGGGGCGAATGCAAGCGTAACTTCGAGTACCGTTCAAAATCCAACGAATATTCGTTTCAAAAGTTCAAGTACCGTAACTCTTGTAGTTACCGATGCCAATAGTTGTAAAGATACTGCCAAACTCACCATTAACATTTACCTAAAACCCAAAGCAAAGTTCGCCATAGATAGTACTTATCAATGTATTAATTACAATGCCATTAAGTTTACATCAAATGATAGTGCTGCAACGGGAGTTGGTTTAAAATCCAGTGGATATAAATGGTATTTTGGTATTGGCGCAAATATTGACTCATCATCAAGTGTTGGAAATTCTGCAAATCCAATTTTAATCAAATACTCTACAGTTGGCACCAAAGTAGTTAGGCATATTATTGAAGACAACAATGGATGTAGAGATACGGTAACTAAAAATGTCACCATTAAAGCGAAACCAGTTGTAACGGTGAGTACGTTGCCAAATTCAAATCAGTGTTTAACGGGTAATAAATTTAGTTTTGTTCCAAGTATTACTTGGGCAAAATCTGCTTCTACCGCTGGGGCTTATGCTTGGACATTTGATTTCGGTGCGGCATCAAATTCAGCAACTCCTGCAACGAGTGACTCTTTTACCAAATATTCGGTTAGCTACAATTCCTTTGGAACAAAACAAATTCGATTTATTGCAAAAGATTTGAACGGTTGTTTTGATACTATTTTTAAAAACGTTACCGTTTACAAACACCCAGAAATTAAGTGGACCGCAAATAATTACAATCAGTGTTTGCAAGGGAATTCATTCAACTTTGGAAATGCAGTGGTGAATTATGGCACTTCAAATTCAATCTCAAGTTATGCTTGGCAATTCGATGTTGGTGGTTCTTCTGCCTCTCCATCAACGAGTACTTCGGGTACGCAAAATGTAGTGTACAGCAGCTCTGGTACGAAAACCGTTGTACTTACAGTTACAGATGGAAATGGCTGTAAAGATACCTTTAATTCAACTGTTAAATTATCTCCAAAACCTACAGCCAAATGGAATGTAAACATTGCAAATCAATGTTTGAAAGGAAATTCCTTCAATTTTAATACCAATGGAACAGCCCCTGTTTTGAACTCGTCGGTGGTAAACTACGAGTGGAGCTTTGGGGCCAATGCAACGCCATCAACTCAAAGTGGTTCTTCTGTAACTTCTGTGAATTCTGTGGTATATTCCGATACGGGACTTAAAACAATCACGCTTACTGTTACTGATGCAAATGGTTGTATCGATACGTTCACAAGTAAAATAAGGGTATTGGCGCATCCTAAAGCAGTGATTTCTGCAAATAGTTTGTCGCAATGTTATCAACAAAACAGTTTCAATTTTGGGGGAAGTGGTTCGCAGGCAGTAAACAATGGAAGCATTTCGGGATACTATTGGTATTTTGATTCTTTTGCGAACATCACATCTTCATCAAATGCAACTGCAAACTCCGTTAAATTCAAATACATTGGCAATAAAAAAGTGACATTGATTGTAACCGATGCCAATAGTTGTAAAGATACTGCATATACCACTGTTACCATCAAAGACAACCCAATGGCCAAGTGGTCGGTAAATACTGCCATTCAGTGTTTGCAAAACAATACGTTCGACTTCAATTCATCGGCGAGTACCAATATTGGTGGTACTCTAAATTACAATTGGAGCTTTGGCTCTGATGCCACTCCAACCACTTCAACCAACAACAATCCAACCGGAATTGTCTATTCTAACTTCGGTTCTAAAACAGTTATATTAACCGTTACAGATAACTCCAATAACTGTTCCGATACCTTTAAATCAACTGTAATTGTGCGTCAAAGTCCTACAGCTAAGTGGACAGTAAACACACCAATTCAATGTTTGCCGAACAACAGTTTCACCTTCTATTCTTCAGCGTCTACGGTTGCTACTGGTACAACAGTCAAATCAGTTGCATGGTCGCTTGATGCTACGGCATCAACTGCGAGTTCGAGCAATGCTACTCTGAGCAATGTGAATTATTCGAATACTGGTTTGAAAACCATTACATTAACCGTTACCGATTCTTTCAACTGTACAGATACCTTCACATCTACAATCAGGGTCAAAGAAAATCCAACCGCATTGTGGGTTGTTTCTCCTTCCTCGGTTCAATGTTTACAAGGAAATAGCTTTACTTTCTCAGCAAATAACTCCTATTCCTCAACGGGTTCAGGTATCGCTTCATATTCTTGGAGTTTTGGAACAAACGCATCTCCAGCGTCTTCAACAACCAAGAATCCAGCATCAGTATCTTATTCAAGTGATGGATACAAAACCATTACACTAACAGTGATTGATAGCAATGGTTGTCAAGATACATTTACTTCTCAAGTTTACATTACGCCTAAACCAACTGCAAAATGGTTGGCAAATCAATACAATCAGTGTTTCACCGGTCACTCTTTTAATTTTACTTCGAGAGGATCAATTGGTGTTTCGAGTTCTTCCATTGCCAACTATGAATGGAGTTTTGGAACAGGTGCAAATCCCCAAACTTCTACCTTAGATTCCGTAGGTAATGTAGTTTTCGATACCATTGGATTGAAAACAGTGTTTCTCACGGTTAAAGACAACAATGGATGTATCGATACATTTAAGTCTACAGTGAGAGTATTGCCACATCCGATTGCGAAATTTACCATTGGATCTCCAATTCAATGTTTGCAAGGAAATTCGTATACCTTTAACTCGGGTAGTACGGCTGCTGTCTCTGGTTCGAGCATTTCTTCTTATAATTGGGATTTTGGGAATTCATCATCGCCGGCTACTTCATCAACCATCAACCCTTCAGGGGTTCAATACAGCACTTATGGTGTTAAAGATGTGGTGCTTACAGTCGTTGACGCCAATTCCTGTACCGACACCTTTAAAACAACCGTAACCATTAAGCCAAAACCAAGTGCAATATGGACGGTTTCGAATTCATACAATCAGTGTTTGGTTGGCAACCAGTTTATTTTCAATTCTGCGTCTTCGGCTCCAGTTGGTGGATCAAGTTTGAGTAGCGTTTCTTGGGATTTTGGAACCTCCTATGGTGCTAGTAAGTCAACGTCCCTCAAAACCAATGACACCATTTCATATTCTACCGCTGGTATCAAAGTTGTAAACCTCACTGCTACAGATGCCAACGGATGTATCGACACCTTTAAGGCTACTGTAAACGTTTATGAACAACCAATAGCGAAATGGTCTGTAAACACTGCGACACAATGTAATAAGGGACAAACGTTTAACTTTGGATCGAGTTTGAGTATAGGTACGAATTTGTCTTATAACTGGACGTTTGGCGCAACATCGAATACCAGCTCTAGTAACTCATCCTCAGTTTCGGGGATCAAATATTCAACGGTAGGGGTGAAGGCGGTTGAATTGAAAGTTACAGATGGAAATGGATGTTTTGACACGTTTACCTCCACAGTAACAATCAAAGAAAATCCAGACGCGCAATTCACCTTAAATAATGGAAAACAGTGTTTTCAAACCCAAAGCTTTAATTTTAGTTCGAGCAGTTCGTCTGCAGTTTCACCGGCAACAATTAGCGGCTATTCTTGGAACTTTGGAAGCAATGCAACGCCATCAATATCTACCCAATCTACTCCAATTGGTATCACTTATTCCGATACAGGGGTAAAAACAATCAGATTAATTATCACAGACAATGTAGGCTGTCCAGACACATTAATTTCAACAATTAGGGTCCTTGGAAATCCAAAGGCAAGTTGGACAACCAACAACTTTGCGGCTTGTTTACGTGGAAATACCTTTACATTCAATAAAAATGCTTCTAATGGGGTTGGAGGAAATACCTTAACGGCATTTAATTGGGATTTTGGAACAGGTGCAAACCCTGCAACATCAAGTGCTTCAGCACCGAGTGTGGTCTACAGTTCAACAGGTTCTAAAATTGTTATTTTAACTGTAACAGACGACAATAATTGTACAGATACATTCAAATCAACCGTTAATGTAAAAGCACATCCTGTCATCTCTAAGTCTGTGAATTTGGCTTCTGCATGTTTGATCAATAACAGTTTTGTTTTCTCAAGCAATGGAAGCTCTGCCGCAACAGGTACTTCGTCTATAAGTGGCTATAGTTGGGATTTTGATGTGAATAACAGTCCTAAAACGGCAAGCCCAACCACACATACTGCTTCATCGAATGCAACTGTAACGTATTCAACAGTGGGGCAGAAATCGATTCGTTTCATCCTTTCAGATGCAAATGGTTGTAATGATACCGCAAACATGAATGTTACAGTATTGGCACATCCAAATGCTAAATGGGCGTCAAATACTGCAATTCAATGTTTGGTAGGAAACAGCTTTAATTTCAATGCTGCGGCTTCAACGTCTGTGACGTCGTCTAGCATTGCTAAGTATCATTGGAATTTTGGTTCAGGAGCAAATCCGTCAACGTCCCTCAACAATACAACAACCTCTCTGAATGGTGTAGTTTATAGTAGCTTCGGACAGAAAACTGTTACCCTAACGGTTGTAGATGCAAATGGTTGTGACGATACGTTCCAATCTACTGTTACAGTGAATGACAATCCTACTGCTGCAATCGCTTTGGCGAGTGGTGCAAACGCAACACAGTGCTTCCAAGGGAACTTATTTAATTTTGGAGGGACAGGATCTTCGGCGGGTAATGGGGCCACAATTACTGGATACAACTGGGTATTTGATGCAGCCTCTTGGAAGAATCATGCGAAACCAAATGCAACAGCCACTGGCTCAACGGCATCGAATATTTCTTATGATTCTGCCAGCGTTTATAAAGTGAAATTAACCGTATCTAACTCCCATGGGTGTAATGATACGTCCATTTTAACCGTGAAGGTAAAGGAGAATCCTACCGCAAAATGGACAGTCAATACCTACTCGCAATGCCGTGTTGGAAATAGCTTTAATTTCTTGTCGAACACTTCAGCTTCAGCATCAGGGTCTAGTTTATCAACTTATAATTGGTCATTTTCTGGAGGGACACCAAGCGCTTCCAGCAGCAATGCACCTACAGGAATTACCTATACAACTGCAGGAACAAAATATGTGACGTTAACGGTTACGGATGCCAACAATTGTACAGACACATTCACAGGTTCTATAGAGGTGAGAGAGAATCCGGTTGCTAAAATCGTAAATTCAATGTCTCCAGCACAGTGTTTGAGGGGGAATGATTTTGCCTTTGGATCAACTGGAACTACAGGGGCGTCAGGTACAAGCATATCAAACTATTCCTGGAACTTCGGAACGGGTGCAAGCCCAGCAACTTCGACTGCTGCCTCAGTGAGTTCAGTAAAATATGCCACTGCGGGCATCAAGAAAGTTGTCTTAACGGTAACGGATGCAAATGGTTGTACGGATACTGCGGAGTATACATTGAATGTGAAGGCTCATCCACAGGCGGTGATTGCCAATGCATCGCCATCGCAATGTAAGATTGGTAACTCGTTTACATACAGCACATCAG
>JACCEA010986994.1_pt1 | contig 28453 bp, 25 predicted proteins | sample 7449851 | NCBI WGS metagenome assembly JACCEA01 (sample SAMN15323453, study PRJNA562643) | freshwater metagenome | isolation source: river surface water | place: USA:Blue River Watershed | collected 2017-08-18
AGACTAGGTTGTCAATGTGAATTGAAAGCTGGTTCTGGCGAGATAGAAGTTACCTTGCCTGATCAGACACAATTTTTAGGAGAATAATTTAAAAGATATAATAATAGTATGAATCAATTTGAGCCACCAATCCATTGGAATGACCACGAAGATATTGCCCAAAAATTGTATGAGAAATTTGGGGATGACTATACGGAATCTAAAATCTACAGAGTTCGTTTTACCGATCTTTTAGAGTGGGTATTAACCTTGCCACATTTCGAAGGCAAGAAGGAAGAGTCTAACGAAGGGCATTTGGAAATGATCCAAAGCGCTTGGGTATACGAATGGCGTGATAACCAAAAAAAATAATTCCATTGCTTACCGCTTTAGAAAAAATAAAATGTTTTGTATTTGATGTCGATGGGGTATTAACCAACGGTACATTAATCGTGATGCCTGATGGTGTCATGGTGCGCACGATGAATATCAAAGACGGTTATGCCATTCAGTTGGCCATCAAAAAAGGGTATAAGGTTTGGATTATTTCTGGCGGGTATTCTGCAGAAGTGCAAGATAGATTAGAAAAACTCGGCGTGGAAGAAGTGCATATGAAAGTGAAGGATAAAAAAGAATTGTTAGAAAAGCTTTCCATGACAGAAGGGGTGCCATTAGAGGAAATGCTTTATATGGGGGACGACATGCCCGATTATGAAGCTATGCAAGTAGTAGGCATCGCTGCTTGTCCTTCGGACGCCTGTTTTGATATTAAAAATATTTCAAGTTATAAAGCCATTGCTAAAGGTGGTGAGGGTTGTGCAAGAGAAGTGATTGAAAAAGTACTTAAACTAAATGGTCAATGGGATGTGATTGACCATATCCAAGCTAAATAAAATCCTGTGAAAAGCCTGATCCATTTTTTAAGATTAGTAAGATGGCCGAACTTGCTTTTTATATTTTTAGCAGAAGCGTTGTTTCATTTTTGCATTTATAAACCGCTCTATCCAAATGCAGCATTGACGGGGGATGATCCTTTTTATTTTATTGTCGCAACCAGTATCTGTATTGCCGCAGCTGGGTATATTATCAATGATTATTTTGACGTGAATATTGACCAAGTCAATAAGCCTAAGATGGTTGTAGTGGGTGCGCATATTAGTAGACGTTGGGTAATTTTTTGGCACTTGGTTTTAAGTATGGCCGGCGTATATCTCTCCTTGATTGTTTTTCCATTTCAACAATACCTGCACATTCATTTTTCTAATTTGGCCACTATATTTATTTTGTGGTTTTACTCTACCAATTTTAAAAGAGATTTTCTAGTAGGCAATGTTGTAATAGCGGTATTAACAGCATGGACGATTGGTGTGGTGTATTTTTCTAAATTCACTTTGCTTCAATTAGTGCATCCAACCAATATGTTGCCAACGGATTTAAAGTTCTTCAAGCTCATGTTACTCTATAGTAGTTTTGCTTTTATCTTAACCTTAATAAGAGAGGCTTTGAAGGATATGGAAGACATGGGTGGTGATGAAAAATTTGGTTGTAAAACAATGCCCATTGCATGGGGTTTGCAAACCACCAAAGTGTATGTAGCTGTTTGGTTGATGGTCATTATTTTAGTGTTAACGATCATTCAATTATATGCCATCCCTTTAGGCTGGTGGATCCCAATCGTTTACAGTAGTATTGCAATTATAGCCCCATTGGTGTATGTATTGTTTCATTTAAAACAAGCCTACACCAAAAAAGACTTCAATCAATTAAGCAATTTGATCAAGTTGGCCATGTTGATGGGTATTTTATCCATGGGGTTCTTTTATTTCGTGCTCTAATAATAGCAATGTATGAATGGATTCATTTTAGCATCCCAATCTCCAAGAAGAAAACAATTATTAGCCTGGGCAGACCTGCAATTCGAAGTGATTGTTTCTGCTGCTGAAGAAGATTATCCTGCAACTATGGAAGTACAAGATGTACCCGTACACATTGCTAAAAACAAAGCATTGGCAGTACTGGAAAAAATAAAAAATGAATTTCCGGCAGATATGGGTAAATGGATTATTGCAGCAGATACCATCGTCGTTTTAGAAAATGAAATCATTGGCAAACCAATCAATAAAGCAGATGCAGTAGCTATATTGCAAAAATTATCAGGCAAAACGCATCGAGTGATTACAGGCGTTTATTTAATCAACGGAGCAGAATCGATTTTTTTTAGCGAAACGACTTTAGTGCATTTTCATCCATTAACAGAAGAACAGATACATTACTACATAGACCAATACCAACCCTATGACAAAGCAGGTGCTTATGGCATACAAGACTGGATTGGCGTAGTGGGTATTAAAGGAATAGAAGGCGACTTCTATAACGTAATGGGATTGCCTGTAAGTAAGTTGTTGGGGTATTTGCCTACAACCAAGTAAAACGAATATCCAATTCCATGTCGGGGTGTAAACTGCGTTCGACAGGGCATGTTCTACCAACTCTTTCAAGGATCTCTATTGTTTTCTCATCTAAGTTCAATGCTGGCATGGTGACAGCGATAACGATTTTGCCAATTCTTCTTGGTTCACTCATCATTACTTTAGTGACTTCCACTTTAGCACCATCGAGTTTGATATCCATGGTTTCTGCTTTGATTCCCATGGTGGTAATCAAACAAGCACCTAGGCCAGTAGCAATTAAATCTGTCGGAGAGAAGCGAGCACCTTGACCTTTATTATCTGAAGGCGCATCTGTTTCAAAACTAGAGCCGCTTTGAAGGTGTAAACAGGTGGTTCTTAAATTTGCGTCATAGGTTACTGTTGCTGTCATGTCCTTCGATTTTATTGATTTGTGATTTTGGTAAATTTACGACGAAAGGCTTAATTTAAGCACAAGTCTTGTATTTTTGCACTCGATAACAGAAAAGCATGCAAGAATTACCAATCGTACCATCAGAACAACATACAAAAAAGCCCAATTGGTTGAGAGTGAAATTGCCAATTGGAGAAAGCTACAAACATGTAAGAGGCTTGGTAGACAAACATAAATTACACACCATTTGTGAGAGTGGTAATTGTCCAAATATGGGAGAGTGTTGGGGAGAAGGTACAGCCACATTTATGATCCTAGGTAATATATGTACAAGAAGTTGCCAGTTTTGTGCTGTGGCAACAGGAAGACCCAAGCCAGTGGAGTGGGATGAACCTCAACGTGTTGCTGAAGCCATTTATTTAATGAAAGTAAAACATGCTGTATTGACAAGTGTGGACAGAGATGAATTACCAGATGGAGGATCTATCATTTGGGCCAATACCATTAAGGCAATTAAAGCATTGACGCCAGATACTACATTGGAAACTTTAATTCCAGATTTTAGAGGCATCAAAGAACAAATAGAAAGAATCATTGAAGCTGCTCCAGAAATAGTGAGTCACAATATGGAGACAGTGGAACGCAATACTAAACGTGTTCGTGTGCAAGCAAAATACAGAAGAAGTTTAGAAGTATTAGAGACCTTGAAGAAAGGCGGTATGCGTACCAAAACAGGGATCATGTTGGGCATTGGAGAAGAAAAAGACGAAGTGATACAAACGATGAAGGATTTGATTGGGGTAGGATGTGATGTGATCACTATTGGTCAATACTTACAACCCACTAAAAAGCATTTACCTGTTCAAAGATTCGTTCACCCGGATGAATTCGCTGAGCTTAGGACAATTGGGTATGAGCTTGGGTTTGATTTTGTAGAGAGTGGGCCATTGGTAAGATCTTCTTATCATTCCGAAAAGCATGTGATACAAGGATGGGGGAGAAATAAGTGGATGGAGGAGCAGGCGTAGCCTACTCCCACATTAAAGCGGATGCACCAAGAATGGCAGCATCGGATTCCTTTAAATGACTAATTAAAATCTTTACTTTATTTTCAAATATCTCAATCACATTTGCTTCCATATGTTCTCTGGTTGGCTTCAAAATCAAGTCGCCTGCTTTGGTTAAACCACCAAATAAGATGATGGCTTCTGGACTTGAAAACATCACAAAATTAGCCAAAGACATACCTAGGATTTTACCAGTAAATTCAAACACTTCTTTAGCAACCTCGTCTCCTTTAGTAGCTGCTTCGTATACATCTTTAGAAGTAATATCGTCTATAGCTAAAGCTCTTAATACACTTGGTCGATCTGATTGACTTAATATTTCTCTTGCAGATTGTGCAACACCTGTCGCAGAGGCATAACTTTCTAAAGAACCTTTTTTGCCTGTACCTAAGTGCAATCTTCCGTCAGGGATAATGATGGTATGTCCTAATTCACCTGCGAATCCATCATGTCCATAGATGAGTTGTCCGTTGGCTACGATACCACTTCCAACTCCAGTACCTAAAGTGATCATGATAAAATCTTTCATCCCTTTGGCAGCACCATACATCATTTCGCCCACTGCAGCTGCATTGGCGTCATTGGTCAATTTTACAGGGATCTTGAATTTATCTTGCACCATTTTTGCAAATGGAATAATGCCTTTCCAAGGAAGGTTAGGCGCATACTCAATAGTGCCCGTGTAAATATTGCCATTGGGTGCACCAATACCAATCCCTTTGATACGGCCGAATCCGCCCACTTTTTCAATCATCTCTGATAAATGTTCATACAATTCGTCAATGAATGTATGCACTTGAAGATGTTTTTTGGTAGACATCTCACTAGAGAATAATACATTCCCGTCCTTGTCTACAATACCAAATTTTGTACCAGTTCCGCCGATATCGACGCCTACAACATATGATTCCATAAATGCGATGTTTAAATTTTAGTGTCCTCCGCTTGTTTCAGCTTCTTCGTAATTAATGCCTTGCTTCTTTAAAATGCCTTTCACTGCAATGGCGAAAAATACTAAATAAGCAAAACAGATTGCAGGTACCCAGAATGAATTATGGATACCAAATCCAGGTTGATCTAAATGAGAGGATTGTAAATAGTCGGCAATTTTTCCTTGAATTGGAGGAATGATACCACCCCCTAAAATCATCATAATTAAAAAAGCAGAACCCTGTGGCGTATACTTTCCTAAACCAGATACGGATAAAGAGAAAATTGATGGCCACATAATAGAACAAGCCAATCCTCCAGTTAAGAATGCATAAGTTGCTACGGTTCCTTTGGTGAAAATACCAAGTACCATTGCAATTACACCTACTAAACTAAATATTAATAAAGTTTTTGCTGGTTTGTTTTGGCTTAAATAAAATGCAACAATTTGTATGAATACACAAATGATATACCAATACAAAGGACTCATATCATATTGCGCAATGCTATTTAAAGCAATCACAATACCAAATGCAATGATCGGTACAATAAAAGTCAAATATTGTTGTGTCTTCTTTTTAAAATCAAATGCACTTATTGCGCCAGCCCAACGGCCAATCATCATGCTACCCCAATACATAGAAACATAAGGAGCGATAGCAGAAGAAGAGATGCTTCCAAAATCAGCTTGTTTTAATAATTCCCCTAAGTTGGATCCAATGGCTACTTCCACACCAACGTATACAAAAATGGCCAACATGCCCAATACCAATTGAGGGTATTTCATTGCGCCCCATCCTTTTTCATTTTTCTGCGCAGTAAAATTGGCTGCTAATAATCCTACTACCACAGTTGCTAATGCACCAAGAAGCCATTTTAATCTATAGGTTTCTAATGCATGGCGTCCGTCATCTGTTAAGGTACTTGGATCAATTTTATAACTATCAAAAATTGGGACGAACATAGCAATTAAAACGCCTGTCATAATCACCAATAAAGACAATGCTTTTCCTGCTGGCTCCATTTTTTCATCAGAAATACCTGCTGGTACTTTTTTAGAGAAATGGAATAAAGCTGCGGCTGCAATAAATAAGCCACCTACAGCAGTATATAATATAATGACTTTATCCAAGCTCAACTGCTTGATTTGTTCGTCTGTAATAGCGGCTGCAGTGCCAAATAAAGCTAAAGCAACAACGATTGGCCCAATAGAAGTACCGAATGAATTGATACCGCCACCTAAACTCACACGGCTTGTGCCAGTAGATGGATCACCTAATGCGATAGCGAATGGTTGTGCTGCTGTTTGTTGCAAGGAGAATCCAAGTGCTACAATAAATAAACCAACCAACATGCCCGTAAACGTATTGGCATTGACAGCAATAATCATGGCTGCAGCACCAATTGCTGAGAACAAAAGGCCATACACAATACTTTTTTTATAACCCCATTTTCCAACGAGGTCTTTTCCACCCAATGCACCATACGCAAATAAACCAAGTGCGCCAATATAGTAAGCTAGGTAAAATGCAAAATCAATTAACTGACTTTGGAACTGATCTAGTTCAAAGTAGTTTTTACAAAAAGGGATAAAAACGCTGTTTCCAGCTGCAATAAATCCCCAGAAAAAGAAAACCACAATAAGGGTTGTAAGCGCACCAGTATTGGTTGGCTGTTTGGATTGGCTCATAGCATTCGTTTGTTTATTCGTTGAATCGATCCCCCAAAATACTCAATTTTTTTTAATCCTAGACTACAAAAAAGCAATTAATGTTAATAGTATTTAGTAAATTGAAAGCAAAATGATTGTTTCATGCGAATAGTACATGTTAGTGCCGAATGTTATCCAATGGCCAAGGCTGGTGGCTTAGGGGATGTAGTAGGTGCTTTGCCTAAATATCAGCAAAAGATAGGTCAGGAAGCAATGGTGGTAATGCCTATGTATAGAACTCCTTTTTTAGAGCAATCAAATTGGGATACAGTGCATCAGGGCAATGCTTATTTAGGCAATTGGTTTTTCAATTATACAATTATCAAAGAAAGTACGGGAAACTTAGGCTATCCTTTGTATTTGGTGGATATACATGGGTTATTAGATAGGCCAAAAATATACGGATACGAGGATGATGCGGATCGTTTTATTGGTTTTCAAATTGCAGTAGTAGATTGGTTAACAACTTGGCATGAAGCACCTGATTTAGTGCATTGTCATGACCATCAAGCAGGATTGGTTCCTTTTATGATGAAGTATTGTTATGATTATCAAAAATTAGCTTCCATTAAAACCATTTTAACCATACATAATGCGCAATACCATGGCGCAATGGGATGGGAAAAGTCTACACTAATACCAAGATGGGATACTTGGAAAAGAGGCTTATTAGAATGGGATGGCTGTATCAATCCATTGGCTACTGCCATTAAATGTGTCGATAAAGTCACTACCGTAAGCCCCACGTATATGCAGCAATTAAGGTATCAATCCAATGGCTTGGAACCTTTATTTGAATATGAACAAGGGAAATGTGTGGGTATATTAAATGGAATTGACAATGAAGTCTGGAATCCAGATACAGATCCATTTGTGTCGCATCATTTTAATGTAGCAACATTTGCTACAGAGAAGCAGAAAAACAAATTCTTACTCTGTGAAAGGTTTCATTTAGATTTCAATAAACCATTGATCGTTTTTATTGGAAGACTGGTGCATGAAAAAGCGGCGGATGTTTTGCCAGGAGCAATTCAGCATGCATTGGATAAAACCAATGGAGGCGCCAATTTTTTAATGATTGGTGCGGGTGAAACCCCTGTTGAATCTGCTTTAAATTATTTAGTGCAATTGTATCCAGGGGTCTACAATACTTATATTGGATATGATGAGAAAGTGGGACATGAAGCCTATGCGGCGGCAGATTTTTTATTAATGCCAAGTAGGGTGGAGCCATGTGGCTTGAATCAATTGTATGCATTGAGGTATGGAACCATACCCATGGTAAGAGATACAGGAGGCTTGCATGATACAGTGATAGACATGGGTGATGAAGGGGGATTTGGTATTCGATTCATGCATGCTAGTGAACAAGATATCGTTCATGCAATAGAACGAGCCATTGAAGTGTATCAAGATAAAAATACAATGAAGGATATGATTAAAAAGGCAATGACAATAGACCATAGTTGGGAATCGGTTGTCCATACTTATCAATCTGTTTATGAATCTTATTAACCACATTAATTTATACCACCATGTCTAATTATGCAAAAAAAGCAGTCTCCATTATTTTAGGAGGGGGCGCAGGGTCAAGATTGTATCCGCTTACGGCTAGTCGTTCAAAACCTGCTGTATCTATTGCAGGTAAATATAGATTGGTGGACATTCCAATTAGTAATTGTATCAATAGCAATTTGAATCGAATTTTTGTATTAACACAATTCAATTCAGCTTCATTGAATCAGCATATTAAAAATACCTATCATTTTAGTGCGTTTAGTTCTGGTTTTGTGGACATACTTGCTGCAGAGCAAACTCCTGATAATCCAGGATGGTTTCAGGGAACAGCAGATGCCGTGAGGCAATCATTAAGGCATATCCAAAATTTCGATTTTGAATATGTGTTGATTTTAAGTGGGGATCAGTTGTATCAAATGGACTTTAGTAAAATGATGGATGCACACAGAGAAAGTGGAGCTGCATTGACCATTGCAACAATTCCAGTTGGAGAAAGAGATGCACCTGAATTTGGTATTTTGAAATCAAATTCAGAGCATGTCATTACTTCTTTTATCGAGAAGCCTAAAAAAGAATTATTGCCAGACTGGGTGAGTGATACAGGTATGGCGATGCAATCTCAAGGTCGCAATTATTTAGCATCCATGGGGATCTATGTGTTTAATAAAGAAATCTTATTTCAATTATTAAATGAAGTGCATCCTAATGCCACCGATTTTGGAAAAGAAATTATTCCAGATTCTATTTCGAATTACAAAGTATTGAGCTATCAGTATGATGGATACTGGACAGATATTGGTAATATTTATTCTTTCTTTGAAGCGAATCTGGCTTTAACTGACGAAATTCCTCCTTTCAATTTATTTGACAGCGCACAAACAGTATACACAAGGCCAAGGATGTTGCCACCTGCAAAAATTAGTGGAACAATCATTAACAAAGCCATTATTGCAGAAGGCTCTATCATACACGCAAAAGAGATTACACAATCAGTGATTGGTATTCGATCAAGAATAGGTAAAGACACGGTGGTAAAGAATTCCTATATTATGGGATGTGACTATTATGAAACAATTGAACAGATTCATAAAAAAAATGCTGCAGGTGAACCAATCCTAGGCATTGGAGAACGTTGCACCATCGAAGATGCGATTGTAGATAAAAACTGTTCTATTGGCAATGACGTACATATTAAGGGAGGCGCGCATTTAGAAAAAGTAGACCATCCTTTATATACTATTAAAGACAATATTATTGTGATCAAAAAAGGCGCAATTATTCCAAACGGCTTTTCGATTTAAAGACAAAAAAATAAGTATAAATTCTAATTAATAATGAGTACAGCATATACAGGCGAAAAAGTAAAGTTGAGTTTCTGGCAAATCTGGAACATGTGTTTTGGTTTTTTTGGTATCCAATTTGGATGGAGTTTACAGATGGGAAATATGAGTGCGATCTATGAATTCTTAGGTGCCGCACCAGATGAAATTCCTGGTTTGTGGTTGGCTGCCCCAATGACAGGATTAATTATTCAACCCATAGTTGGTTATTTTAGTGATCGTACCTGGCATCCAAAACTGGGCAGACGTCGTCCTTTCTTTTTAGTGGGTGCAATTTTAAGCTCTGCATTGTTATTTGTGATGCCCAATTCGCCCACCGTGTGGATGGCTGCGGGGGTATTGTGGATTTTAGATTCGAGTATTAATATCACCATGGAGCCATTTAGGGCATTTGTAGCAGATAACTTAAATGAAAAACAACGCTCATTTGGTTTTGCGATGCAAAGTATGTTCATAGGATTGGCCTCTTTTATCGCAGGCTACTTGCCTCAGTTATTGGCGAATTGGTTTGATGTTTCTAGAGATAAAATCAATGGCGCTATACCACAGAATATATTGATGTCATTTTATATTGGCGGAGCAGTTTTTTTCGTCTCTGTTTTATACACTATTATTTCAAGTAAAGAGTACCCACCTTCTAATCTAAATAAAGCAGAAGCAGCTAGTGAACCAAAACTAGGTATTGTACAAGAAATCATACATTCTATTAAGCATATGCCCATTCAAATGAAAAGATTGGCATTGGTTAATTTTATAACTTGGCCTGGTTTATTTTTAATGTGGTTTTATTACAGTACTGGTGTAGCGACACAAATTTTTCATGGAGACCCGGCAACGAATAGTACCGTTTTTACTTTAGGATTGGAGCATGCGAATACGACATCGGCGATTTTGAATTTAGTCACTTTTGGTTTTTCATTCAGCTTGCCTTTTTGGGTTAGTCGAATTGGTAAAAAGTATACCCACACTTTATGTTTGTTGATTGGTGGTGTAGGTTTGATTTCGGTTTATTTTGTGGATCAACCTAATTTGCTATACGTCAGCATGGGCTTGGTCGGTATTGCCTGGGCTTCTATCTTATCCATGCCTTATTCTATGTTAGCTGGTTTTATACCGGAGCACAAAATGGGCATCTATATGGGCATTTTTAATTTCTTCATTGTATTGCCAGAAATTATTGCTTCTTTATTTTTTGGCAAAATCATGTCCACTTATTTAAACAATGACCGATTGATGGCCGTATTGATTGGGGGTGTATTGTTGATTATCGCGGGTATTGTTTGCGCAATCATCATTAAAGAAGAGCAAAAAGAAGCCTAGTCCGAAGAGATTATAAAAGGAGTAATTCTATTATTAAAGTATAATTTAAAATGAACAATCAATTTAGAGTATTTAGCATATCATTTCTTGCATTGTTATTTGTGTCTATGCAAGCTTTCGCAATAGAGGCATATCCAAGTAATTGGTTTGTCAATATGAAAAACAATCAGGTTCAAGTTTTATTGAGGTCAATGAATCACAATTTTTCTAAGGCTACTGTTAAAGTGAATTATACAGGGGTTGTATTAAAGGCGACTAGTCATTTTGAAAATGGGCATTATATTGCTGTTGATTTGGAAATTAGCCCTCTTGCAAAACCAGGAAATGTAGTGATTGCCATCCAATCTGAAGGAAAAACAAGTACATTCAATTGGCCATTACTACCTAGAAGAAAAAACAGGGGTATTGATTTTGCACAAGGTTTGACTTCGGCTGATTTGGTTTATTTTTTAATGCCCGATCGATTCAGCAATGGAGATTCAACCAATGATCGATTATCAGGATTGAAGGATCAATCTTTAAATAGGAACGAAATATTTTTAAGACATGGTGGCGATTTGCAAGGGGTATCTAATCATTTAGATTACTTACAAAAACTCGGTACAACAACTTTATGGATGACACCAGTTGTGGAGAACGATATGCCAGATAGAACTGAGCATGGATATGCGGCTACAAATAACTATAAGACAGAGACTAGGTTTGGTGGAGATAAAGCTTATTTAGCATTAAGTGAAAATTTGCACAAAAGAGGGATGAAATTGATTCAAGATATTGTCTACAATCATTTTGGAAGATTTCATTTTTTGGTTCAAGATGCACCTTCAAAAGATTGGGTACATCAGTGGCCAACTTATACGCAAACCCATTATAGAGAGCAAGCAGTATTTGATCCATATCATAGTGCTGCGGATGCAAAACGTATGATCGACGGTTGGTTTACCACTGAGATGCCAGACATCAATCATGAAAACCCAATGGTCGAAAAATATTTGACACAAAATGCAATTTGGTCTGTCGAAACATTTGGTATCGACGCGTTTAGAGTAGATACGTATAAATATTGCAATGTGGATGTAATGAACCGATTGAACAAAGCTTTATTAGAGGAGTATCCAAAAATATTTACGTTTGGAGAATGTTGGGTAGAAGGAGTCGCATCCCAAGCCTACTATGTGGAGAACAATTATAATTTACCTTTTAAAAGCAATCTAAAAGCGACTTCTGATTTTAGTTTATTATTTGGAGGATTACTACCTGCATTAAATGAAACCAATGGCTGGTCAAATGGCGTAATAAAATTGTACAATACTTTGGCTTCGGATTTTTTATACAAGCAAGCCAATAACAACGTGATTTTCTTAGACAATCATGATATGACGCGTATCCATTCTTCTTTAGGAGAAAGTATCCCTAAAACTAAAATGGCCTATGCTTGGTTGTATACCTGTCGTGGTATTCCTCAATTGTATTACGGATCTGAAATACTCATGAAAGGCATTTCAAATCCGGATGGTTGGGTGCGATTAGATTTTCCTGGTGGATGGGCAGGAGATAAAAAGAATGCTTTTACCGAAACAGGTTTGACAAAAGAAGAGGCGGATTTTTTACATTATGTTCAAACTTTAGGTGCTTATAGAACTAAGTCATCTGCGCTTAAAACAGGCCAAATGATGCAATATATTCCTGAAGATGGTTTGTATGTATATTTCAGGTATGACAATAACCAAACTGTCATGTGCGTTATGAATACAGATACCAAGGCTAGGAATGTTAACTTGTCTAAATATGCCGAAAGAACAGGTTCATTTACAGGAGGAAAAGATATTATTTCTGGAAATTTAATAGGAGCTGAATTTTCTATACCAACAATGACGATGCAGGTAATAGAATTAACCAAATAAACATGTCAAAATACGAAGCAATACATTTTGTAGATACTGCGCAAGCGGTATGGAATTATTCTCTTTTTTCAGAGGAGGATATTCATGCTTTTCAACATGGCACGCATTCCACTTTATATCATTTATTTGGCAATAAGCAAATCGAAGTATTAGGAGTACAGGGTACTTATTTTAGTGTTTGGGCACCTAATGCGACTGCGGTATTTGTAAAAGGCAATTTCAACGATTGGAGCAATGAAGCACATCCCTTAAAAGTAAGGCTAGAGTCCTCCGGTATATGGGAAGGTTTTATTCCAAATATTGGTCAGGGCGAAGTGTATAAATACCATATCCATGGCTATAAAGGCATGATATTAGATAAGGGGGATCCATTTGCACATTATTGGGAACGAAGACCACTGACCGCTTCAATTACATGGCCGACTGCTTATCAATGGAAGGATCAACAATGGTTAGAAGACAGGAAGATAAAAAATAGAACGGACCAACCTTATTCAGTGTACGAAGTGCATTTGGCAAGTTGGATGCGACCAGATAAAACGAATGAAGATAGTTATAATTCTTATACTCAGCTGATTGACTTAATGGTACCCTATGTTCAAGAAATGGGTTTTACTCATGTGGAATTTATGCCAGTGATGGAGCATCCATTTGACGGAAGTTGGGGATACCAAGGAGTCGGTTTTTTTGCACCTACATCGAGGTTCGGCAATCCTCAAGAATTTGCTGCTTTGGTGGACGCGTTTCACCAAGCTGGGATTGGCGTCATATTGGACTGGGTGCCTTCGCATTTCCCCTATGATAGCCATGGCTTATTTATGTTTGATGGCGCCAATACCTATGAATACGCAGACATGCGCAAGGGCTATCACCCAGACTGGAATTCTTATATTTTCAATTATAAAAGAGGTGAGGTAAAATCCTTCTTAATTAGTAGTGCAAAATTCTGGTGCGATCAATTTCATATTGATGCATTAAGAGTGGACGCAGTTAGCTCTATGTTAAGATTGGATTACAGTAGAGAAGCAGGTGAATGGGATCCGAATGAATTTGGCGGCAATGGCAATATCGAAGCCATAGAATTCATCAAAGATTTAAACATCACTTTGTACAGAGATTTCCCAGCCATACAAACCATCGCCGAAGAGGCTTCCGATTGGCCAGGCATTAGTCAACCCGTATTTATGGATGGATTGGGTTTTGGAATGAAATGGATGATGGGATGGATGCATGATACTTTGGATTACTTTAAACTAGATCCAATTATGCGTTCTGGTGCGCAGGATAAGTTTAGCTTTTCCATGATGTATTATTATGACGAACATTTTATGTTGCCTTTAAGTCATGACGAAGTGGTGCATGGGAAAAGTCCTATGTTGTATAAAATGCCAGGGGATGAATGGCAAAAGTTTGCGAATCTTAGATTGATGTATAGTTATATGTTCTTGCATCCAGGTGCAAAACTATTGTTCATGGGGAATGAATTTGCAGCTACTCAAGAATGGGACTATCAGTCGGAATTACAATGGGACTTATTGCAACATGCAAGTCATGGTGGGATGAAATCCTGTGTTCAACAATTAAATGCATTGTATAAAGCCCATCCGGCTTTGTATGAACTACAATATGACACAGGAGGATTTGAATGGGTAGAAACCAATAAGCGACAAGAGGGCGTCATTGCTTTTAAACGAAAAGGCAAAGATCCAAAAGAAGAAATTTTGGTAGTCTTGAATATGACCCCTGTGCCAAGACACGCATTCCCCATACATGTATATGGCAAAACAAAATGGAAGGAAATTTTTAATAGTGATGCTAAAATGTTCTGGGGTGTCGGTGATTTATTCAATCAAGAGGTGAAAGGTGTTTCGGTGGATGGCACGAATCATTGGCAGGTATTGCATCTAGAATTGCCTGCATTGTCTGCCATCGTGTTAAAGTAATTTTATTTGTCTCGAATCCACTTCAAATTAGTTGCATAAAAAAGGCCACTCTACAAAGAGTGGCCTTTTTAGTATTGTGCAATGGGTTAGAATAAACCACCTTTTTTCAAAGCTGTTTTACCTTCACCAATTTTAAATCCATTGTGGTAAACTTCTACTAAGTATTCACCTTCAACAAATTTAGAAGCTTGCTTTACATCATAGCTAATTGGCAATACCGCGTTTTGCACGTATTGAACAGCTATTTTGTTGGCATATGCTTTTGTGCCATCTTCTCTAGTGTTGATTTTTCCACCTTCAGAGAAGATATTACCATTTGGAGCAGTGATACAAACATATAAATCTTGAGCGCCAGAAGGAGTGATTTTGTTTTTGTCAATTTGGAAAGACAAACGAATCGTGTTCGCACGCTTTGCAGATTTTGTCACTTTTTCAGTGCCATCTCCTTTCACTCTTACCGCTTGAATGCTAAAAGCAGAAGCATGTAAGGTTGAACCAAGATCTTGTAAACGCTCTTTCTCTTTTGTTGTGGCAGTTAAGTTGGTATTCAAGTTGGTATTTTCAGTAGTTAAAGTTTCGTTCTTTACTGTCAATACTTTGTTTTCCTCTTGAGCCTTCGCTAAATCAGTTAATAAACCAGCTACTTTACCGTTTAATTCTGCAATCATAGACTTAGCTTCAGCTAATTCCTTATCTGATGCATTCTTCTTACGTAAGATGCTGCTGATATTTGATTTTAATTGTTGGATATCATTTGACTTAGCTAATAAATCACCTTGTAATTGTGTGTTTTGCTGTGTCAATGAATCTGCTTTTGCAGATACGGCAATAAAATCAGCTTGTATTGCATTCTTTGCACTATCTAGTGTGTTTACTTGGGTAGTGTAGTTGTTGATGATTTCAGTCTTAGATGTACTGAAATAAATCCAAGAACCTATAAGGGCAATAGCCAATACGCCGATTAAAATTTTGCCTCCGTTGCCTGAAGTTTCGTTGCTCATAAAATATGTGTTTATTTATTTTGCACAAGATATAAAAAAAACGCCATTCCTGTATATCTTTGAGCATGCCTATCTCTAAAATTTTAACCAATTGGAAAAATAACGTCTATGACGCTGTCTATTGGTTAGAGGGGGAAGAGTCTTTTTACATAGACCAAGTAGTGCATTATGCGGAGCATCGCTTATTGCCTGACGCCGATCAGGCCTTTAATTTGACTATTTTTTATGGAAAAGATGCTGACTGGGCAGATGTAGTGAACGCTTGTAAGCGTTATCCAGTTTTTGCAGAAAAGCAGGTAGTTATTTTGAAAGAGGCACAACATATGCATTCTCTTGAGAAGCTGGTGTCTTATATCGAAAATCCACTTAGTTCCACCATTCTTGTTATTGCGCATAAAGATAAAAATGTGGATGGGCGTTCTGCATTGGCAAAATTATTAAAAACAAAGGCAGTAGTAGTCAGTACAAAAAAAATGTACGACAATAAACTACCTGACTGGGTGAACCAATGGGTAACAGAGCAAGGGTATCAGATAAGCCCAAAAGCGGTTCAAATTATTGTAGACCATATTGGCAATGATTTAAGTAGAATTAAAAATGAATTAGAGAAATTAATGGTCAATTTAGGGGATCGAAAAAAGATTACCGAAGATGACATTGAAAAATATATTGGCATTAGTAAAGAATATAATGCATTTGAATTTCAGGATGCCATTGCACATAAAAAATTCTCCAGGGCAATTCAAATGATTCAATATTTTGAATCCAATCATAAAGCAGCACCTATTCAATTGATCCTGCCAACCTTGTATGGATTTTTCAGTAAACTCTATGCGGTTTATGGGTTAGGGACGAATGACGAAAAAAGAATCATGGCCGAAGTGGGATTGAATTTCTTTTCAATTAAAACAACGATGGCGGCCACTAGGCATTACAATTACGCGAAAGTAGAACAGATTCTTTTGTTGATCCACGAATACAATTTACGTGTTTTGGGTATCAATGACGCGAGCAATACCGACGCAGATTTATTAAAGGAGTTGGTTGTGAAAATTATGTCTTAAAATAGGAACTGAGCATTTTGGAGGCGGTTACTTTATCTTGGTGAAGTTGGTCTTTTAGAGCATCAAGTCCATTGAACTTTACTTCGCCTCTAATGAATTCATACACCATTACGGTAATGTATTGTTCGTAAATGTCTTGGTCAAAATCAAAGATATTCACTTCAATGACTTTCTTCTGCCCATCCACAGTGGGGCGTATCCCAATATTCATCATGCCGTCAATAGGTTGATGATTGGTGCAAATGCCTTTTACTTTAACGGCATAAACGCCATTGGCAGGAATTAATTTTTCTTCATCATTGATATGTAAATTGGCAGTAGGGTAGCCAATGGTTCTGCCTAATTGATTGCCCCTGACTACAAATCCTTTAAAACGGTAAGGATAGCCCAATAAAGTATTTGCTTTGGCTATGTTTTGTTCTGAAATATAATTTCGAATAAGGGTAGAGCTAATAATTTCATGATTGACTACCTGTTCATGAATTTCTTCTACTTTAAATTGCAATCGACTGCCCATAGTTTTCAACAAGTCAATATTGCCGTTTCTACCTTTCCCAAAATGATGGTCATAGCCTACAATGACCGTATTGGGTTTAAAGTTTTGGTATAAGAAGTCTTCCACATACTGTTCCGCAGTCATGTTGGAGAAATTATAATTGAAGTCAATAATTACTAAATGGTCAATGCCAGCAGCTTCTAATAGTTCAATCCTTTCTTTGATATTGCTCAATTGCTTGATTTCGCCGGGAACAGAAGAAATAATCTTTCTTGGATGAGGGTGAAAGGTGATAATGATCGTTTCCCCAAGCACTTCTCCTGCCAATTGCTTCATCCTTTGAATGATCTGTTGATGGCCTTTATGCACACCGTCAAAGGCCCCCATGGTAACAATGGCGTCTTTAAATTGCGGCAGGGTAGCTAAATCGTAATGAACCTTCATCTTAATGCTGTAAATGTGGCACAAATGTAAAACAATTGTACCTTTGTTGTAAAATCAATTTACAGTTATGTCATTGTATGCCCAGCGCGGTGTCTCCGCTCAAAAAGAAGAAGTTCATGCCGCAATTCAAGATTTAGACCAGGGCTTATATCCCAATGCTTTTTGTAAATTATATGCCGATTTTTTAGGAGGCAGTGCAGACCATATTAATATCATGCATGCAGATGGCGCAGGTACAAAAAGCATCCTTGCTTATTTATATTGGAAAGAAACGGGGGATGTGTCTGTATGGAAAGGGATTGCGCAAGACGCCATCGCTATGAATTTGGATGACTTACTATGTGTGGGTATTTATGATCAAATTTTATTTTCTTCCACCATTGACCGCAATAAACTATTAATCACTGGAGAAGTAATTAGCCAAGTGATTAATGGTACACAGGATTTTTTTAACACACTTAAGGAATTTGGTGTGCAAGTGGCTTTTCTTGGTGGCGAAACTGCCGACGTAGGTGATGTGGTAAGAACCATTGCTGTTAATGGGACGATGACAGCAAGATGGCCTAAGTCAAAATTAATTACCAATGACTTGATTGCTCCTGGCCAAGTGATTGTTGGATTTTCTAGTTTTGGTAAAGCCAATTATGAAACAGAATACAATAGCGGATTAGGAAGTAATGGTTTAACAAGTGCTCGACACGATGTGTTGTCGCATCATTATGCCACTGCTTTTCCTGAATCATTTGAGCCCACATTAAAGGATGAAGTGGTGTACTTAGGAAAAAACAAAATGACGGATAAGCTTAATATAGAAGGCTTTGGAGAGATTAGCGTGGGCAAATTATTGTTGAGTCCAACTCGTACTTATGCGCCATTGGTGAAAGCGATTTTGACAAATCATTTTGATGCAGTCAAAGGGATGATCCATTGCAGTGGTGGTGGTCAAACAAAGTGCATGAAATATTTACCAGGCAATATGCGTATCGTGAAAAATAATTTATTTGACGCGCCTCCCATTTTTAAATTAATACAAGCAAATTCTGGTGCGAACACAAAAGAAATGTACCAGGTTTTTAACATGGGCCATCGCTTAGAAATATTCACAGACGCTGCATCTGCTGACTCATTAATTGAGCTTGCAAAGGGATTAGGAATTGAAGCGCAGGTGGTTGGATACGTAGAAGCTGCAGACCATAAAGAATTGGTTTTGGAAGGAAGTTTTGGAAAGGAAGTATTTAGCTATTAATTTTAATCTATTAACAAGAACTATATGAGTGAGATTGTCGTACAAATTGAGCACGCAAATATTTACCAAAGTGGTAATCTTATTTTACAAGATGTCAACTTGAATGTCCAAAAAGGGGAATTCGTTTACCTAGTTGGTAAAACTGGAACAGGTAAAAGTAGCTTATTGAAAACTTTGTACGGTGAAATCACATTAACCGAAGGAATAGGCAATGTGGTAGGGTTTAATTTGAAGGAGATGGATTGGAAAAAACTCCCATTCCTAAGAAGAAATCTAGGGGTAGTTTTCCAAGATTTTCAATTATTAACCGATCGTAATGTCAATGAAAATCTAAGATTTGTACTTAAAGCAACTGGTTGGCAGGATGAACAATTAATTCAACAAAAAATTGATGACGTTTTGACCAAAGTGGGGCTTCAAAATAAGGGCTTTAAAATGACTTTCGAAATGAGTGGAGGTGAGCAACAAAGAGTGGATATTGCTCGTGCCTTGCTAAATTCACCAAAATTGATCCTTGCAGACGAGCCAACTGGTAGTCTAGACCCAGAAACCAGTGACGAAATCATGCAATTACTGTTCCAAATTGCCAAAGAAGACGGCACAGCTATCGTAATGGCCACCCACGATTATATGGTGGTGAATAAATTCCCTGCCCGTACCCTAACTACTGAAGGTGGTCGCTTGGTAGAAAAGGGGTAGTTTTTCGCATTTTTCAATCTAAAAAGCCCAATTTTCCTTGACTTTTTGGCTGTTTTTTCATATGTTCGCAGACAATTTAAAGCGTTACAAAAGTGAGATTAAAGTCATTAGAAATCAAGGGGTTCAAGAGTTTTGCTGATAAAACCATTGTCAGTTTTGACGAGGGTATAACGGGTATTATTGGGCCAAACGGTTGTGGTAAAAGTAATATCATTGATAGTATCAGATGGGTGATTGGTGAATCCAAGATTTCTGCCCTTAGATCTGAGAACTTAGATTCATTGGTTTTCAATGGTTCTAAAACTAGAAATGCGAGTAGCATGGCGGAAGTAAGTTTGACTTTCGAGAATACCAAAAATTTATTACCTACAGAATTTAGCACCATTACGGTAACACGTCGTTATTATAAAAATGGTGAAAGTGAATACCGTTTGAATGATGTGGCTTGTCGTTTGAAAGACATCCATAACTTATTCATGGATACAGGTGTAAGCACAGACAGTTATGCGATTATTGAATTAGGCATGGTAGATGACATTATCAAGGATAAGGATAATAGTCGTCGTAAAATGTTAGAGCAAGCTGCTGGTATTACCATTTACAAAACAAGAAAGAAAGAAGCGAAGAATAAATTAGATGCAACTGAACAAGATTTATCTCGTATCGAGGATTTGTTATTTGAAATCAACAACCAATTAAAGACATTAGAGAATCAAGCGAAAAAGGCAGAGAAGTACTTTGAGATTAAAAAAGATTATAAGGAAACAGCCATTGAATTAGCCATTGCATCTTTAGAAGGGTTTAATTTAACTTATAAAGAATTAACAGAGCAGCAAGAAACAGAGACGGATAAGAAATTCGAATTAGAAGCTTCTATTGCTTTAGAAGAAGCTGCACTTGAACAAGAGCGTGTGGAATTCATTGAGAAAGAGAAGGGCTTGCAAACGATGCAACAAGAGTTCAATGAATTACAACAAAGATTAAGAACAAAAGAGAGCGATAAAAGCTTGGCGGCGCAACGTTTAAATTATTTAAACGACAAAGAGAAGGGTTTACAAGAATTCTTAGAGCGTGCAGAAGGACAATTGAAAACAATTGGAGACTCCATTGAGTATACCAAATTGCAAGTAATTGACGAGGAGCAATTGTACAATGATTTCAAAAATAGAGTGGAGCAGTCTCATATTGAATTAACCAATAAGCGTGCACAGTTTGATGACCAAAGAGCAGTATTAGACGGCTTGCGTCAACAGTTTGGTCAAATTCAAAGAAATCAATTTGAAGCAGAGAAGAAAGTGGCTGTATCTGATACCTCTATCCAAAATATTCAAAGAAGCCAACATCAGTTAGACGAAGAGCAATTGCATAGAGCAGAACAAGTGGAAGACCTGACACAACAATTGGCAACGAAAGAAGCTGACTTAGCTGCAAGCAAGGCACAATTGGTAGACTTGCAAGCGCAACACGAAAAAGCTAAAGCGAGTATTTTTGAAACACAAGAACAACTTGAAGTTTTAAGAGCAAAATTAGCAGAGCAATCAAGAATCTTGGATGCCAAGAAAAATGAATACGATTTATTAAAGAGTCTAGTTGACTCAATGGAAGGATATCCAGAGAGTGTTAAATTCTTACACAAAAATACTGGATGGAACCACAACGCGCCAATCCTTTCTGACATTTTATATGTGCAGGAAGCTTACCGCACAGCAGTGGAGAATGTATTAGAGCCCTATTTGAATTATTACGTAGTGAATAATTTAAAAGAGGGTATGCAAGCTGTTCAATTGTTGGATGAGAACAAAAAAGGGAAGGCGAACTTTTTCTTATTGGATCAATTAAATGGAGCCAAGGCTGAAGTTGCGCCATCTAACACCATCGCAGCTTTATCTGTGATTGAAATAGATCCTCAATATGCTGCTTTAGCGAATCATTTATTAGGCAATGTATTTATTGCTGAAAATGAAGCTGCTTTAGAAGCGAATTCAACTGGAATTATTTTAGAAAAGACAGGTAAATACGTAAAAGGTAAATTTACTTTGACTGGAGGTAGCGTAGGTTTATTTGAAGGAAAGAAAATCGGACGTGCTAAAAATTTAGAAAAATTATTGGAAGACATTCAAGCACATGAAACTGTGGTGAATGAATTAAAGGCGCAAATACAAGTGAAGCATGAATCTGTTTTACAGTTCAATGAATTACTTAAAGAGCAAGAAATAAGAAGCACTGAGCAAAACGTAAACCGTTTAATCAATGATGTTTTTGCCAATAAAAATAGATTAGAGAATTTACAATCCGCACAGGTTGCTGCTGTAGCTAAATTGGCAGAATTAGCAGAGAAGATTGCTCAAGAGCATGCTTCAATTGGAGATACAAGAACGCAGTTGACAGAATTGAATGCTTCATTACAAGCTACACAAGCTCAATTGGGTGATATTGAATTGGCTTATCAAGCAGCAGAACAAGCTTACCATCAAGCTTCAGGTGAATTCAATGAAATGAATTTACAATTGACGAAACAACAAAGTAAGATTGAAGCTTTACAACAAGAAGTGATCTTCAAGGGCAATCAATTGAACGATTTGCATGCACAGATTCAAACCAATACAGCTCAATTGACGGAAGCGTCTACAGCAATTGTAGAAAGCAGAACACAATTAGAAGCAATAGATACAGAGTTGGTTGAATTATTGAGAAATAAAGAAGCGGAAGAATTAAAATTAAACGAAGCAGATCAAGCTTATTATACTTTACGTACTGCTTTACAAGAGAAAGAAAGCACGTTGAGACACCAAGTGAAGTCTAAGGAATTAATGGATCAATTGATCAACGAAATCAAGGATAAATTAAACAACCTAAAACTACAATTGGCTGGAACAAAAGAAAGATTAAGTGTAGAGTTTAAAGTAGAGTTAGAAGAGATCTTAGATCTTGGAAGACAAACAGAAGCCACACTTGAAGAACTACAAGCAGACGTAGAGAAGATGAAGAAGCGCTTGGAGAATATGGGTGAAGTGAATCCTACAGCGATTGAAGCTTACACTGAGATGAAGAAGCGTTATGATTTCATCTTGGAACAAAAGAACGACTTAGTTACTGCGAAAGAAAGTTTATTGTTGACCATTCAAGAAGTGGAAGCAACTGCGAACCAAGCTTTCTTAGAAACCTACAATACAGCTAGAGAAAACTTCCAAAAAGTATTCAAAGCATTGTTTACAGAGGAAGATTCTTGTGACTTGATCTTAGTGGATCCAACCAATCTTGCAGAAACTGCAGTGGAGATTGTTGCAAAGCCTAAAGGAAAGCGTCCTTCCTCTATTACACAGTTGAGTGGAGGAGAGCGAACCTTAACAGCGACAGCAATGTTGTTTGCGATTTACTTAATCAAACCAGCTCCATTCTGTATCTTGGATGAGGTGGATGCACCTTTGGATGATGCCAACGTGGGCAAGTTCACGCAAATGATCCAAAAGTTCTCTGACAACTCACAGTTCATTATTGTAACACACAATAAGCAAACAATGAGTGCAGTGGATGTGATCTATGGTGTGACCATGCAAGAGCCAGGTGTAAGTAAATTGGTGCCTGTTGACTTTAGAAGTTTAACCGCTTAATCATCATGCTTTAATGCATTTACATAGCTTTAAGAGTCCTCGTGAGCAATTGCGGGGGCTCTTTTTTATTATGATCAAATCAGTTGTCATATTATTCATTGCATGCTTTCTTGCTTACCTACCTTTTAGCAGAACGCCTGACTATTTTGATAGTGTCACTACGCCTGCATTAGTTGTAGCTAATGGGGATAGTGTTTTTGCAGCATTCAAAGAAGCTGGAAAAACATATGAGGTATCATTAGATCAAAAAACATTTCAATCAAAGCTGGGTTCAAGAATTGAAATCAGGTATGAACTAAGTGCGCCTGAACACGCTAAGGTTAATCAAATAATAGGGTATTGGGTAGAGCCTAAAGAAATATTAGGTGCTGTTTGTATCCTACTTGTGTTATTAATTGCCGCTTATGCTACAACACATCGTCCCGATCCTGCTTCGCTGAAAGAACAAGTTGAGTTTAAGAAAGAAGACAGCGGAAAATATGTCTAAATAATCGCTTATAGAATGGGTGATTTAGAAAAAATACTGGAATCCTCGCCTCTCAGCCTTGTAATTTTCTGCTTTCATCAAACGCTGTTCGCGTTTTCTTGTTCGGCGAGTATTAGTATTTCTTTCTAAATTTCTTTAAGGGTAAGTATTTAGAATTAATACTATTCCGTAGCGAACCTTCGAGCAAAGCGAGCGGAGAGCCTAGGGATAGGTATTTATTCTAAATTTAGAAACTAAATGCTGAATTTATTTAGCAAGATAGCGCTTGATGTCTTTGTCGATATCGCGGTTCTTGATGGTTTCGCGTTTGTCGTATTCTTTCTTACCTCGACCAATCCCGATCTCCATTTTAGCGTAATGCTTGTCATTGAAGAAAATACGCAAGGGCACAATCGTGAATCCTTTTTCTTTGGTTTTGGCTTCTATCTTTTTAAGTTCTCTCGCAGTCAATAATAGTTTACGATCGTGAACTTCTATATGGTTGTTCTTATTGCCATGAGAGTAAGCATTAATGAATAAAGACCTCACCCAAAGTTCACCTTTATCAAAAAAACAGAAGGAGTCGTTGAAGCTCACTTTACCTGCACGAATAGATTTCACCTCGGTTCCCATCAATACAAGGCCCGCCACATATTTATCTTCTATCTGGTAGTTAAAATAGGCTTGCCTATTGTTTAATTCTATTGTCTTGGGTGCTTTCGCCATAAAAAAAATATCCCGATGTGCAACACCGGGATACAAAAGTACTATTTAAAATTGATTTCTATTTGGCATTAACTTCTAAACATAAAAGCAACTTCTGATAATTTTTGCTTTAGTTCTTTTCTATCCACTATAAAATCTAAGAATCCATGCTCTAATAAGAATTCAGAGCGTTGGAAACCTGGAGGTAAATCTCTTTTGATGGTTTCTTTGATGACTCTTGGACCAGCAAAACCAATCAAAGCACCTGGCTCTGCAATATTGATATCACCCAACATGCCAAAGCTGGCTGAGATACCACCGAAAGTAGGGTCTGTTAATAAAGAGATAAAAGGTAATTTCGCATCGCTTAATTGAGAGAGTTTGCCACTTGTTTTTGCTAATTGCATTAAGCTAAAAGCACTTTCCATCATACGAGCACCACCACTTTTACTAATGACTAAAAAGGGTAGTCTGTGCTGAATACAATAGTCTACTGCACGGCTAAATTTTTCTCCCATCACACTACCAAGTGAACCTCCAATGAATTCAAAATCCATGCAAGCAACCACATAACCTTCGCCATTCATTTTGCCCACACCAACACGCATCGAATCCTTTAAATCTGTTTTAGAATGAATCTCGTCTAAACGCTTTTGGTAATTCTTTAGGTCTGTAAAGTTTAAGGCATCCTTACTTTTGATTTCATCAAAAAGCACGGTGTAGTCGTTGTTGTCAAAAAGGATATCAAAATACTCGTCACTACCAATACGATGGTGATAGTTACAATTACCGCAGATATACAAATGCTCTTTTAATTCAGAGCTTGTACAAATATGGTTACAGGTAGGACATTTTGTCCATAATCCTTCTGGCGTTTCTTTCTTATCTGCTGTAGAAGTGGTAATACCTTTTCTCAATCTTTTAAACCACCTCGACTTTCCTGCTTCTGCATTGGTGGCTTCGTCGCCAGTCAAATTCAGGTCAATATCTTCTTCTCTATTTCGCATGGGGATACCTTTAGTTAAGCAATGGTTATTCGTTTATTAAAGCTAATCGTTTCTTATGCGTTTCTATTCATACAATTTAAATCGTCAAATGACTGCTCTAAACGTTGGATGAAAGACTCTTCGCCTTTTCTTAACCAAACTCTAGGGTCATAATATTTTTTGTTAGGCTTTTCTGCACCCTCTGGATTACCCAATTGAGTTTGTAGATAAGCTTCATTCTTTTTGTAGTATCCTAAAACACCTTCCCAGAATGCCCATTGTAAATCGGTATCCAAGTTCATTTTGATTGCACCGTATCCAATTGCTTCTCTAATTTGATTTTGAGGAGATCCAGATCCGCCATGGAATACAAAGTATACAGGCTTAGGGGCAGTGCCCATTGTTTTTTCAATGTGCAATTGGCTATTGTGTAAAATCTCAGGCTTTAATTCAACATTACCTGGGCTATATACACCGTGTACATTTCCAAAGGCTGCAGCAACTGTAAATAAGTTACCAACTTTACCTAATTCAGTATAAGCATAAGCAACGTGTTCTGGTTGCGTATATAATTTGTCATTTTCAACACCACTATTGTCTACGCCATCTTCTTCACCACCAGTTACACCTAGTTCAATTTCAATACCCATGCCCAATGGAGCCATACGCTTAAAGAATTCAACAGATGTTTGAATATTCTCTTCAATTGGTTCTTCAGATAAATCCAACATATGTGAACTAAACAAAGGTTGTCCGTGTAATTTGTGGTATTTCTCGCTCTCGTCTATTAAAGCGCTAATCCAAGGCAACCATTTTTTAGAGGCGTGGTCTGTATGTAAAACAACAGGCACATCATAAAATTTAGCCACTTGGTGTACATGTAAAGCACCTGCAATCGCACCTTGAATATTTGCTTGAAGGTTGTCATTTGGCATACCCTTACCAGCAATAAACTGAGCACCACCATTAGAGAACTGTATGATGATTGGAGACTTTACTTTAGCTGCTGTTTCAATGGCTGCATTAATCGTATCTGTACCAGTGGTATTCACCGCTGGAATTGCAAAATTATTGGCTTTAGCATCGTTGTATAATGCTTCTAATTCTTTACCGTATAAAACACCCGATCTGTACTTATTCATAGTTTAATTATTGAGTAACAAATATACAATTTAAGACCCAAACACATGTTAGCTAGGCCTTTAAATCCAGCTTTAAATCCTTAAAAATTAGGCTATAAAACCTTTTGATTTCATCCAATCGTCATTGTAGACTTTTCCCACATAACGACTTCCGTGGTCATGGAAGATACAAACCACTACATCCTCTGGTTTGAGTTTGTATTTTAATTGGGTGAGCCCTTGAAAGCAGCTTCCTGCAGAGTATCCACAAAATAAGCCTTCTTCTTTTGCTAACCTTCTTGTCATCAAAGCACCTTCTTTATCCGCCACTTGTTCAAAATGATCTATCACTGTCATATCGTAATTGGCAGGTACAAAATCCTCTCCAAAACCTTCGGCAATATAAGGCTGCACATAAGCCATATCCACTTCGCCTGTTTGAAAATAATGAGTCAATAAAGAACCTATTGGATCGATCGCCCAAATTTGAATATTGGGGTTTTGTTCTTTTAAATATTTTGCTGTTCCAGTGATGGTTCCGCCCGTACCTGCTGTGCAAACAAGATGTGTGATTTTTCCTTCGGTCTGACGCCAAATTTCTGGACCAGTACTTTCATAATGCGCTTGTCTGTTTGCTAAATTATCATACTGATTAAAGAAATAGGAATTAGGAATTTCTGCTGCCAATTTTCTTGCCACAGAATAATAACTAGCAGGATCTTCTGGAGTAACATTGGTAGGGCAGACAATGACTTCGGCACCCACTGCTCTAAGGATATCCATTTTTTCTTTACTCTGCTTATCTGTTGTAGTGAAGATGCATTTATATCCTTTTACTACCGCGGCTAATGCTAAACCCATCCCAGTGTTCCCACTAGTACATTCAATGATGGTGCCACCTGGTTTTAATTTGCCTTCTGCCTCTGCTACTTCCACCATTTTCAAAGCCATTCTATCTTTGATAGAATTACCAGGATTGAAATAGTCTACTTTTGCAAGGATGGTGCCCGGGAGTTCGGCAGCGATTTTATTTAAACGAATCAATGGCGTGTTGCCAATGGTTTCTAATACATTGTTTAACCACATAAAAAGTGTTGCTTTTATTGTGTGGTGAAATTAAGCTAAAAAATAGGAATACTAAAGGATGTTAGCAAAATTGCTTGTAATGATATCGCAGAATTGAGTGTCAATCATCTTCTCTGCTAAAGCAATCATATTGGAGAAGGCTTTTGCGTTGCTTATGCCATGACCAATAATCACTGGCTTGTTCACGCCCAAGACAGGGGTGCCGCCATAATTTTCGAAATGAAAACGACCAAAGAAAGTGTCGTTGCCTAGACCTTGATGTGCTGCAGCTTCATACATTGCTTCTGCAGTTTTTAAAATAATATTCCCTGTAAATCCATCACAAACAATCACGTCTGCTTTGTCATTAAATACATCACGACCTTCTACATTGCCAATGAATTTTACATGTGTATTTTCTTTTAAAAGAGGATAGGTGGCTTGCGCTAATAAATTACCCTTGCCTTCTTCTTCTCCCACATTCAATAAGCCCACAGTTGGGGCATCGATGTTTAAGATATGCTTTGCATACAAATTGCCTAAAATAGCAAATTGATTCAATTGTTCTGGTTTGCAATCCGAATTTAGGCCAACATCTACAAGGAGCCCTGTTTTACCATTTAATTTTGGTAAGAGGGTAGCGATGGTAGGCCTTAAAACGCCCTTGATTGGTTTGATGCTAAACATGGCACCCACTAACATGGCACCCGTATTACCAGCACTTAAAAAGGCATCAATCTTACCCTCTGCTAAATAGCGAAAGCCAATAGCGATAGTCGAGTTTGGTTTTTCTTTTAAGGCCTTTGTTGGATGTTCGTGGTAGCCAATGACTTCGGGCGCATGGACCAAATGCAAAAAAGGTGAGGCAATCCCATGCTGCTGAAAGAGTTCTTCCAACTGGGTTGCATCACCTATGCAAAATAAATTGTGCTGTGCATTGGATAAATATTGTTGAACGCCTTTGACAGCCTCCAGTGGTGCAAAATCACCACCCATCATATCTATTCCAATATTCATTTTATTGGGCTAATTATG
>JACCEA010249491.1_pt1 | contig 28437 bp, 39 predicted proteins | sample 7449851 | NCBI WGS metagenome assembly JACCEA01 (sample SAMN15323453, study PRJNA562643) | freshwater metagenome | isolation source: river surface water | place: USA:Blue River Watershed | collected 2017-08-18
GACTTATGAACAGTATTTTGAAAAAGAAATAAAACGTTGATGGTACACTGTTGTCAAACCATCATGCGATGAACACCCTCGTCATTCACCCTGACACGGACATCATCACACGTGTACATTATTGCCCTCAGTGCGACAAAGACCATCAACCATCATCAAAAGAAAAAGGCATAACCCCTCACTATCTTGTAATGCACAAAGTAGTAGGCGAAAAAGTCCACTTTTGGCGAGCATGTCATATATGTGATTGCAAAAAAGACCGCGATAGTTCTGGCGAACTCGTCACCGTCATAGAAAGCAAACACATGGATGCTATGCCGATAAGAGAATGGAACGCCTGCATCATCTTTAATGATTCTGGTTACTAGGGTTGGAGGGATCACCACGTAGAAGAATCGGCCCTGCATAAAGTGGGGTCTTTTCTTTTTTTGTGTATAAACAATCTTGTTGACATTTAAAAAATGTTATAATTAAATCATTAACAAAATAGTTTATATATAAATCTATATGAAAGTAATAAAAATGTTTAGGACGAATGAAGAAGTGCCAGAAGGTTCGGAATACTTAAAAACTCTTTTTCAGAAAATGACACAGGAAGGAAAATTTGGATATATCATAGAGGTCGTTCATTATTTCCTAGTACCGGTTCTCAAATAACTCTATGGAATTTACTTTATTGAATATAGAACTTAATAAATTCTCACAGTCTTGGATTAGTATTTTAGAGATTAACCACTTCAGACTTTTTTATATTGAATGGGACTATAATCGGAGTGTGACAAATTCTTGCTTATTTGGTAAATGGCTTTAATTTATATGGCTAAAGATAATAAAAAACCTAAAAATAACAACCAGACCAAACCAGATTTTAAAAGGAAAGGTGAGCTTGAAGACGTACGCCTAACAAAAGCGTTTGATACTTATGTACGATGGAAAGCTATTCCTCCGATGTTATTAAACTTTACTAAAGGGAAAAAGATTCTTTCGGACGAAGAAACTTGTATTGCTTTTGGCTTTGATGATCCTGATACAAAAGAATTGATAGCTATTAAAACGCAAAAACAATTTGCGGAACTGTTTGATTTAAATGAAAACACCCTTACAGAATGGAATAAGAAGATGGACACAAGGGATATGCTTGCTGATAGTCGTAAGTGGGCTAAAAAGCTGACGAAGAATGTCGTGCTTATGCTTTATAAAGGTGCTATTGGAAGCAGTGGTATGTCTTTTAAATACCAAGAAATGTTTTTCAAAGTAATTAACCACTGGAATGAAAAGCAATCTATTGAGCTTGATGTTGGGCCGTCTCTTTTTGAAATATTAAAGAAAGGGGTACATGATCGTAGATCAAGAAAATAAAAAAGAAGCAGAATATATTGCAGAACAGACATCATGGGATTATTACGAGAATCCAGAGATTTATTTCAATGACGTTCTTGGTGTTGATCTATGGAGTAAACAAAAAGATATTCTTGCAAGTGTGAAAAAGAATAGACGTACATCCGTGCGTTCCTGTAACTCTGCGGGTAAGACTTGGTTTATTGCTCGGCTCGCGCAATGGTTTTTGGCTGCATATCCACATTCAATGGTTATCAATACTGCGCCAACACATAGACAAGTTGAAAATCAATTCTGGCGACATTTTCGTTTGGCCTATAAAAATGCAAAAATTAAAATGGGGGGCAAGCTTTTGAAGACACAGTTTAACATTGATGAAGACTGGTTCGCTTTGGGGTTCTCTACTCAAGACGGTCAAGGTGGAATGGAAGCATTTCAGGGTTGGCACGGTAAATATATTTTAGTAATTATTGATGAAGCCTCCGGTGTTAATCGCCAAGTGTTTGAAGCTATTGAAGGTGCGATGGCCGGCGGTACGGTTGTGCGTTTAGTTCTTATTGGAAACCCTACACGTAACACAGGGGATTTTGCTGATTCATTCAAAGACCCACTTTATAATAAAATACATATTAAAGCTTCTGACATTCCAAACGTTCGTCTTGGGCGTGAATTAGTTCCCGGCCTTGCGACACGTGAATGGGTTAAAGAAATGAAATCTAAATACGGGGAAGATTCTGATATTTATCGTGTGCGTGTAGACGGGGAATTTCCAAGAAAAAATAGCGATACACTCATTTCCCTTGATTTAGTTGAACGTGCGCTTGATGCAGATCGTGAACGATACGGTGAAGAAGAAGTAATAGGACTTGATCCTGCCCGTTTTGGTGATGATAAGGCTGCGTTCGTTTACCGAAAAGGAAACTTTGCAAAAGTATTAGAGGTTATTGATAAGAGCGATACGATGGTTCTAGCAGGCAAGGGTATAAGATATTTAAGAGAATTTCCAAATGCCGTACTTCGCATTGACATTGTCGGGCTTGGGGCGGGTATATTTGATCGGCTTAAAGAACAGCCAGAAGTTGCGGATCGTGTACAAGGGGTAAACTCTGCTTCTTCTGCAACTGATACGGAAGCCTATATCAACCTTCGCGCCGAATCATGGGATGATACAAAGTCATGGTTACGTGATGCGGTACTAGAAAAGCATGAAGACTTCTATGAACTTGCCGGCCCTAAGTATAAACTGACATCACAAGGGAAGATTCAACTTGAAAGCAAGGACGATATGAAAAAGCGCGGGGTTAAATCGCCGAACGTTGGGGATGCTCTTGTCCTTACTCTCACTCAACCAACTGAAGGTGCAGTGCCACTTGTTATTTGGGGTAGATAGGTTTTCCACATAGATTGTTTTACTTGCCATCATGATACAATAAACGTATAAACACTTCCTTCTCTATGTTTAAAAAAATCTTCAAATGGTTTTCAAAAAGTTTTGATAGTGGCGCTAGCGACTGGTCTTCACTGACTGGCGGATTGAATGATACTCCCCTTTCACGAAATCTAAATCGTGCAAGCCTTATTGCAAATAATAAAAACTGGGTATATGCGTGTGTTGACAAGATTGCCCTTACTATTTCAGGGATAAACTTCAGACTTCGCGAATACAAAAAAGAAGGCGATGATGTGATTCTTGAAGACCACATTGCTATTAAACTGTTTAACAAGCCGAACGGGGTAACACTTGGTAACGAGCTTATTTATACGACTGTGGCCCACGAGGAGCTTGCAGGAAATGGTTATTGGTTACTAGATCAAGCAATAAATCCTGTTTCAATGCAATGGGTTCTTCCACAACAAGTAACCGCCGCTTTTAATGATGCTAAGACTGAAATAATCGGGTATAACATCCAAACAGCACGAGGGAATATCTATGCTGAAAAAGAACGAGTGATACATTTTAAATATCCAAATGTTAATTCCCCTATTCTTGGATCAGGTACGCTAGAGCATATTGCTGAGTGGGTTGATATTGATAACGCTGCAACAGAGTTTAACCGCCTATTCTTCAAACAAGGTGGGGCTATATCGGGAACTGTTGAAACAGACGCAACAACAAAAGAAGCTCTTGAGCTTGCGCGTCTTGGTTGGGAAATGCGACACGAAGGAATGTCTAACGCACACAAAACATCATTCCTTACTAAGGGTTCTAAATATACTCCAATAGGTTCATCCCCTCGTGATATGGAATTTTCAGAGATGGATAACCGATACCGAGATAAAATCTTATCTGCTTTCGGTGTGCCAAAATCTGTATTGGGTATTACTGAAATCGGTACAAGCCGAGCCGATGCAGAAGCTAAGAACTATGCCTTTCTTGCGTTCACTATCAAGCCAAAGGTTGATATGTTTTTAAAGTATTTAAATGAATACTATTTGCCAAAATTCAAGGGATCAGAAAACCTTTACTTTGATTATGAGAACTTTATACCAGAGAACGATGAATTGATTCTACGAAAAAACCAAGTAGGTTTGGCGGGTCAATCTTATCTAACGATTAACGAAGTGCGAGCTTCACAGGGCCTTCCGCCAATAGCTAACGGTGACAACGTATATGGAAGCTTTGCCGTTGTGCCAATAGGAAAACCAGAAAAGACTTCTGAAGGGAAGGTTATTAACGCTGTACCGGTGCAGAAGAAGTTCATTCCAACAAGAGCTAAAGAGCTTGAAAAAGTAGAAGAAGCTAAAGATGATCTAGCTAGTAAGATTGCTGACATTGTTACAAAGTCAGTTGATTTTGATGAAATAATTCACAAACAATTTATTACACGAGTAACGCCGTTTGAAAATAAGTTTATCTCACAGGTAAAAGCTTTTGATCGTGAGCTTGAAGACATTATTATTGAAAATCTAAAAGATAGTAAAGCGTTTACTAAAGTAAATGCCGGTTCTCTCATAAATGCAGGGGAAGCAACTGATCTTCTTGTTGGCCTTACTATTCCAATTCTTCTTGATCTCTTAAAGGTTGAAGGTGATGCGCAACTTGAACGATTAAATACCACAGAGCCTTTTAATCCAAACAATGAAACGGTACAGGAAAAAATCAGAAGAAGTCTACGCCTTGCCGGTGAAAGTTATGTTGGCACGACTGTACAGCTTATAAATTCTGCTCTTGCTGAAGGTATTGCTGACGGTGAAGGTATTGCGAAACTTACTAACCGAGTACGTGACGTGTTTGGTTTGACTGATACATATCGCGCGGAAAGAATTGCACGTACAACAGTATTCCAAGCGGCCAATACTTCTGCCCGTGAAGCCTATAAACAATCAGGTGTGGTTAAAGCGGTAAAATGGCACACAGCCGAAGATGAATTAACGTGTGAATATTGTGACGTGATGAACGGTAAAACAGTGGGCCTTGACGATTCATTCTTTGATGAAGGCGACACTGTGCGAGGACGTGATGGAGGTTCATATACTCTTGATTTTGATGATGTAGAAGACCCGCCACTTCACGCAAATTGCCGATGCTTCACAAATGCCGTGATTATTGAAGAAAGAAACGAAACTGAAATTACAACAAAGGCCGGCGAGGAAGACGCCGAGACTAAACTATTACAAGAATTAGTTGACGAATTTGAACATGAATAATAAAGCAGAATTAAAGCAGAAGCTCGTTGATATACTTGGAAAAAAGTTTGCCAAGAATAAGGATGTTTCAGAGCTACACAATAAGTTTGACAAAGTTCTTACGAGCCTTGAAAAACAATTTTCAACTCAAATTGTTAAACAACTAAATCTTCCTTCAGAAGTTATTTTCAATGGACTTAAAGAAGAATTAGCCGAAGCACTAAAAGCAAGTGGGGCTGATTCAAATAAAACACTGGAAAGACTTTCAAAAGAAATAGTAAAGGCCTACAACTCAAAGCCAGAATGGTTTAAAGATTTTAACGGTGAAGTTGTTATCAAGAATGTGCCAGAAGTAGAAATAAAGCACACAGTTAAAGTTGAACAAGACCCTTCTTCAATGGTAACGGTTATCAGTGTGGCGCTTCAAGGGTTGTTTGACTTCTTTGGAAAACTTGCAAAGAATACGTTTAAGGTTTCACTTCCACAAACTCATTACACGACTCCGCAATTAGTGGTGTTGATTGATCCAAGTACGATGAAAGCGATTGACGTTAAAGACATGGGTTCTGGTCAGTTTCATCAAACAGTTCAAAACTTCGGTGGTGGACGTGGCCCTGCAAGTGTAGGCTTGAAAGGTTACGGCAGTATCGGTGACGGTCAACTTACAGTAACGACAGCCGGCACACGTGTACAAATGCCGGACGTTGCATGCTCAAGAGTACGTATTCAATCTCATCCAATCAACACTGGCGATATAGTAGTAGGAGGTGCGAATGTCGTTGCATCTTCTTCAACAAGACGAGGTCTTGCATTATTCAGCTCACAATGGGAGGAATTCTACGTAAACAACTTGAATTTGCTTTACATAGATGCAACTGCCAACGGAGATAAGATCAATTATATTTATGAAGTTTAATAATCAAAAGAAAATATACCGAGGAATAGTAATACTGCTTTCAGTGTTCATTTTATCAATGGTTTCTTTCGCGCTATTTGTGCAAAAGGCTCACGCTCAAAGCGGAAGCTCTCTTTGGAAAATGTCAGGCAATCTTTTGTCGCCTGTAAATAATGCTTGGAATCTAAAGATTCCGGGACTAAATAGTACAGGCACAACAAGATGTATAAACGTTTTAGCAAACGGAACTTTTGAGGTTGCTTCTGATGAATGCGGAACTGGCGGTGGGGGTGGAGGTACGGTTGACGGATCAGGTACAGCAAACCAAATAACTTACTGGGTTGATTCAAACACAGTGGGAGCGCTTACAACTGCAACATACCCTTCCCTTTCAGAGCTTGCTTTTGGAAAGGGGGTAACTTCAGCTATTCAAACACAACTGAATGCAAAAGCACCGATAGCTTCGCCAACATTCACTGGTACAGTATCAGTTCCGGCAACAAACTTTACTGTTGGCGCTTCCCTTCCGTTCTCTGATTCTGCCGGCACACTGACACTTCAAAACATTGACTTACTTGATGCAACGGCAGAAGCAACGATTGAATCTGCAATAGATACACTTGCAAATCTTGTTTCAATTCAAGGTAGAACAGTTACTTTGGCCGATGCCGGAGCTGATGCAATTCTTGGGTGGGATGATTCGGCTAACGCATATCAAAACCTTTCGGCTTCCGATGTTAGAACTGTGGCCGGTGTTGTTATTGGTACAGACGTTCTTGCTTTCTCTGCATATGATGATGCAACGTCTGGCGAAGTAAACACTGGAACTTCTACGGCTAAATACGTGTCGCCAGATTCGCTTGCAGGCTCAAATGCGGGTATAAGATATATCGCATATGGTTTGAATGGAACTACGGCCTTGACGACTTCCAATGCCTATTACAGACGTATTCCTGCGGCAATGACTGGAATGAATCTTGTTTCTGTCACTGGATCAGTGGGTACAGGTGCGGCCGGTTCATCGTCTTCAGGAACTCCAACATTTACAGTAAAGAATGTTACGGACGGTAACCAAATGCTTTCAACTTCACTTACGATTGATGCTTCAGAATATACTTCCGCAACGGCCGCAACTCCGGTGGCGATCAACACTTCGTTTGATGATGTGGTAACGGATGATTTAATAGAAGTAGCAGTGACAACAGCCGGCACAGGGGTGACATATGCCGTTGTTACGTTAGGTTTTCAACTTCCTTAGTATGAATAATTTGCAAAAAATCTTATTAACTCTGATCGGGGGCGTAATGGTTCTCTTTGTTAGTATTGCAAATTATGATATTGAAGATGCCACACAGAAGTGGACGCCTGAAGGGCAAAGTGAAGTGTCATTTTATTTGTTAAAAGAAAACGATGAAATGATTGTTGTCGGTTTTGTATCAACCAACCCTGAAGATGAAGAAAAAAACGTTGAAGAATTTTATCAAGAAATGTTGCTTGAAAATAGAATTGAAAACGTAGGTGAAGAACAAGCTTTAGAATTAGTGGAAAATCCTTTATGTGTAATAGATTGTTAAAAATTTTAGGAAGTGTATTTGTTTCACTTGCAATGATTCTTGCAAGTCTTTACCCTCTTTCTATACAAGCGTCAGGAGGGCATAAAGTACCACATATTGTTGGATTTAATCCTTCTACTATCGCCGCAGGTTATTACACTGGAGGAGTTAATGCCAATGGTCAAAGTGCCGCGGCTGAAGCCGAAGTACAATTTTATATTACAAAAGCCGGGACATACACAGGTCTTTCTGTAAATGTTACAGTGGCAAATGCAACGGGTGATTCAACTTTAACATTCCGAAAAAATGGGGCGGACGGAAATAATACTGTAACCGTTTCTTCTGGTGCAACTGGACTTTTCCAAGATACAACCAACTCTGACACGGTCGCTGTTGGTGATCTAGTAAACTTTAATCTTACATACACGGCAGGATCGGCAGCATTTTCTTCTTGGACTATCTTATTTGAAGCAGACGATGGCTCTACCACACAGTTTAATATGGCAGCGGGACAACCGGCAGGATATGGTAACAATAACGCTATCCGGTATATGTACCCAGTGGGGACACTTGTTACAAACCTAACAACAGAATCATTAACACAGAACATGATTAATCATAATTGTGTCATGTCCAACTTTGGTGTTTACGTTTCCGCTAACACAAGAACAACTACTACAACATTTAGGCCAAGAGTAAATGCGGCAGACGCCCCTTCTTCTGGTGGTGTGGTTCAATATACCTCTACTCAAACAGGACTAAGGAGAAATACAAGTACAACTGTCACGCTCACCGCCGGAGATTTAATTGATCTTTCTTGGGTTACCGGAGGAAGTGGAAACCTTATAACTATTAGTAATATTCAATATACTTTAACCTCAGACAACCCACGTGAAATTACAATAATGGGAGGGTCAGTCTTTGCACGTTCGTCCACGGCTTCGGCTATTTTTGGTCGTGTGGCCGATAACCTCGGTCTTAACACTGGTACAGAAACACAAAATCGGGTCTTTGTTGGGGCATCGGGAGATATTAGCAAATGGGCAATATATGTATCATCTAACCTTTCAACACGGGACATGGATATTGTTTTACGAATATCTGGGGCAACAGGAACTAACTCTGTAACGAATACCCTTTCAACAACTGGTTGGCTTCAAGACACAACACATACCGATGCGATAACAGCCAGTGACTATTTAGCCTTTCGTTCCCTAGTAAACTCAGGGGGGGCAGGTACGGGTAACGTAACATATAATGCAACTTCATTCCTTTTGACTTTGCCTGATCTCGCAACCTTTACACCTTTTGCAGATATTTTTTAACATTTAATTTTTTTTATATGACACAAGATATGAAAAGTCCACTTGATACTTTAAAAAATAATTGGTTTTTAATCGTGTTCTTTATGGGTATGGCCGTAACGTGGGGATCATTCTCACAAAAAGATAAAGTGCAAGAGGCAAGAATTGAAATATTGGAATCAAAAGTAGAAAAGACGGATGATTCAGTGAGGGACATAGGAAACACGTTGGTTGAAATAAATACAACTCTAAAGTTTATTCAAGAAAAATTGAATGAGCCAGATAGGTAAAAGTTTTCAACATTTACAAGTTTATTATTAGTAGTGGTATAATAATTTTATGGACAAAACTCAACTAAAGTTCACGGATGATTTAGCAGAAAAAATAAAAGGTGCTTTTGCGTCTGAAGAATTTAAAAAGACGTTAGAAGATGTGAAGAAAAGTATTACGGAAGATTCCGGTACTTTCAGGATGGTTATTTCTACGGATCACGAAGACCGACACGGTGAAGTGATAGATCAGAACGGATGGGAATTTGCAAACTATATGCTTAATCCTGTGGTTCTATGGGGTCACAATCATTTTGAAATCCCTGTTGGTGTTACTGACAAACTTTATATTGAGCTTGATGAAACTGGCACACACCGCCGAACTATTGCAGAAGGTCGTTTTGCGTCACACGAATTTGCTCAAGTGTTACGAAAACTTTACGATGAAAAAATGGTAAGAACTTCTTCTGTTGGATTCTTGCCAAAAGAATATAACGGAAACAGAATCATTAAGGCCGAACTTTTGGAATGGTCTTTTGTTTCAATTCCTGCAAACCAATTCGCAATATCTCTAAATGAAATTGCCGGATTCTCTCGCGCTGATCTTATCCAAAAAGGTTTACTTGATATAGAGAAAAAAGAAGGTGATGTTGTTGAAACAACAGACGAAGAAGATGTTGATATTGGCGAGGAAGAAGAAGAAAAACCAAAAGATGAAAAGGAGGAAGAAGAAAAAGAAGCGGCTGAAATCCGAGAGGAAGAAGCTAAACTTGAAGATGCTGATGAAACTGAAGAAGGTGATGTTGATGATGTTGTAATTAACGATGAAGAAAAGACATTGACAATCAATACTGGTAAAAAGGTTTTCAAGTTTAAAATGACTGATTCTCTTGCTGAAACATTAAGTGAAAAAGCAGGAAGAATTATATCAGGAAAGAATTTATCAAAATTAAAAGATGCTCATACTGCCTTGCAAGAGGTCATTGAACTAGCGGAATCTTCTGACGAAGAAGGGAAAGCGATTGTTGATGATGCGAATCTCAAGGGTAGAGATGAAAAGTCTAGGGAAGTTAAAGAGGCGGAAGACTTTTTAGCTGCTCGGAAAGATTTGCAAAAGTTTGTAACAGTGATCGGCGAAGCTCTTGCTGAAACAAAGTTACTCGCAAAAAGTAAATCTTTTATATTAAAATCTTCCGATAAGTAATATTATTCACTTTATGAATAAAGAAATATTGGACACTTTTAAAGGAGAAGTCAAAGCAATGATTGACGAATCCATTAAAACTAACATTTCAGAAATTGCCGGTAAGGAAGTTTCTGAGAGTGTTAAAGCTATCGTTTCAAAGATGCGATCAGATCGCGCTTTGTACGGTGCAGATGCTTCAGGTCTTTCAGATGAAACAAAGCTTGCTTTGGCTGAAGACTTCAAGAATATTGCAAACGGAAAGCTTGTCACAGGACAAGTTAAAGCTGCAATGCTTATTAACTCAGATGAAGCCGGAGGATATTTAGTACCAACTGAAGTGTACGCAGGTATTATGCGTGTTGCTGCTTCTGCGGGTCTTATCGCGCGTGATGCGATGAAAATGCCAATGGGTTCAACTCAACTTGATGTGCCACGATACACTGCCGGAGATTTGGAAGGTGCTTATCTTGGTGAAGATTCAGAAGGTTCTGAAACTTCAGTAACATTCAAGGATGCAAAACTTATTGCAAAGACTTGGTACGTGCTTCTACGAGTGGGTAACACTCTTATGGCAGATGCTAAAGTTAATCTTATGGATTGGCTTATCGGTCTTGTTGCAGAAGGTCTTGCAGTCAAAATTGATAAAGAAGGGTTTAAAGGTGGAACTTTTGCCGGTTCTGCGTTCGTAGGTTTGCTTGGTTCTGACGATGTAACAGTCTTCACACTTCCAACTGGTCACGATACTTTTGCAGAGTTTGATATGGATGATGCGTCAGACATGATCGCACAAATGCCAGAATCAATCTTAAATGGTGCTGCGTTTTATTTCCACAGAACTGTTTGGGCTAAAATCCGACAGAAGAAAGATACTGCCGGCGCTTACGTCGTAGGATCAAATGGGAATATGGTTGCTGCTAACTTTAAGAAAGAAGGAATACAACCTGCCGGCGAACTTTGGGGATTCCCAGTGTTTACGTCAGATCAACTTCCTGCCAATTCTGCAACAGCGGTTTCAACAAAATTCTGTGTATTCGCCAACCTTTCAAAAGCACTATTGCTTGGACAAAGAGAGCAATTTACAGTTTCACAATCTGATTCTGCAACTGTTGGAGGAAAGAACGTTTTCGCTGCTAACCAAAAAGCACTACGCTTTACAGATAGACACGCGATTGCGATCAACCTTCCGACTGCTTGTGTCGTTGGAAAAACGGCTGCTTCTTAGTTAGACATTATTAACAACTCTTTAATTTCTTAATTTTATGAAAGTAAAAGTTCTAAAGCCAATAGGTTACGGCGGTAGAGTAGAAAGAGGAGAGATTATTGAGATGTCTGAAGACTATGTAAAGTCTTTCGGCCCTGAGTACGTTGTGCCTGTTGATTCTGCGGAAGCGGATGAAACAGATACAACTGACGGGGATGAAAAGCCTTTAGACGAACAGTCTTTAAGTGAATTGCGGGCAACTGCGAAATCTCTTGATCTTTCAACTGCCGGAACTAAAGCTGATTTGATTGAAAGAATTGAATTAGCGAAAGAAGAAGGTAGCGATGAAGAATAAGGAAAAGTATTATTAGCGATAATCAAACTTACTATGAAAGTATTTGATAACATTTTAATCTCACCTTCTCTTGTGCCTGCTACTAGAACAGCAGACGCAAACGGGACTGGGGTTGATACAAAAGGTTTTAACGATGCGATGATGGTTGTAGCTGTTGGTGATATTGATCTAGCAGATACAAACGAAACTTACGTTGTGAATCTTGAGGAGTCTGACGACAACTCATCATTCTCTGCCGTATCTGGTTTTGCAATCACGATTACAGCAGACAATCAATGTAAAGAACTTCGTATTCCAAACCTAAACGTTACAAGAAAACGATACTTGAGAGCTGCACTTGATGTTGGAGGTACAACACCTTCAATACCGGGAATTGCTTTCTTCGTTCTTGGAGAGCCTGCAAGTGGCCCAGTAGGAAACGCTTAAATTGTGTTTCTACTTTGCCCCCTTCCATGAGGGGGCAAAGATAGCAATAAAATTTTATGGCAGATAATAAAACTTACGCGCTTACAAATGAAACACGTTTAAAATCCCGTCTAACAATTACGGTTGCAGACTTTGATGTCTTACTAAAGTTTCTATCTTTTGCGGTTACTGATTTTATAGAAAGCCAATGCTCAGGTCGCCGATTTAAAAGAACAACTTATACTTCAGAACTTTTTGACGGTTCAATTATCGGACAAGAAGATAGCCAACGTTCAAAGTATTTGATTCTAAAAAATGCGCCACTTATTACACTAACTACTATTGAATATTTGTCTGGCTCACGTTCGTCACCTGCGTGGACGGCTTTCACTGCCGATGATTATGTGAAGTTTGAATCAATGGGCGTTATTTACTTCCCTTCTGGTATGCCTTCAGGTGTACAAAATATCCGTGTGACATATACTGCCGGTTATCTTTTAGACTTATCACAAAGCCTTTATGATGATGCCCTAAACACTATACCTTTTGAATTGGTTGATCTAGCAGAACGCCTAGCTATCAAAGTTTTTAAGAAACGAGAATCAGAAGGCCGAAGCCAAGAAACATTTAGAGAAAGTTCTATCTCTTGGGGGTCGTTTATGTCTTCGGAGGACTGGTCAATATTAGCAAACTATAAGCGAGTATTTGCAATATGATAGCCTTAGATATTGAAGTCCGCGGAATTGATCAGATTGCAAAAGCTTTTGCCAAAAGGCCTGCCGTGGTGAAGCAATATATAAACAACGCAATAAGTAAATCTATCTTTAAACTGAAAGAAGAATCACAGGATCGGAACTTTCAATTTAAAACGCCTAGATCGGCTCGTACAGGATATTTACAGCGTTCGTTTGACTTCGGTATTGTTACAAAAGATTTCTTCGGTTCTATTGGGCCAACGGCTGAGTATGCCCCACAAGTTCACAGACGTAATCAATTTATGGAACGAATTGCACGAGTATCACAGCCAACAATTCAAAGGTATTTTGATGAAGCGGTTGAAGGTATTACTAACGAATTAAAATCATAATATGTCAACAGTCGGAAATATAAAAGCTCGTTTGAAAACAACACTTGATACACTCGTACCAACGTATGTTAAAAGTGTGACGCTTTCTGATATTAAAAAAGACCCGCTTGATGCTGAAATTGGCCAATATCCCGCTGCCTTTATAATGCCTCCGGCTCTCGGTGCTTCAGAGCGATTGGATAACCGAACAAACCTTCGTGATTACACTTTCTTTATTTTAGTGGTGATGAGGGCGGAAGACCTTCAATCAACTGCCGATGTAGAGGATTTAATGGAACGTATTATAAATGTTTTGGATAATGATATTACTTTAGGAGGTACTGCTATCGGCGGGATCACTCCAGTAACTTCAGTGCCGGAGGCTTTTCAACATAACGGACGAGACTTGATTGTCTTTGATGTTATAATAAAAGCACGAGCAACCGAAACACTAACTTTTTAAATTATATGGGTATAAAATATAACGACAAAGAAATGAAAACGAGAGGCGACTTTGAAGGTAACAAAGGCGAGGTTCAATTTATGTTTCCGAAATCACCGAATGGCCCTGTTACAGTACACGCTAAAAGTCTTGAAGAAGCAGAAGAAAAGTTTAAAAAAATTATTAGTAATAAGGAATAGGTTTTATGTCAAAATTTATTGGAGCAACGGCGGATGTAGGTATTAAAAAAGAAGCGGTGAGAGGAACGGCTGAAACTTCGGCTGATTTCTATTTGCCAAAAATGAGCTTGACTTACGATGATACTATTGAACAAGCTGACGATGAAAACAGTATCGGAGTAATTGAAGATATGGTTGATAGAAAGGTTGTGTTGAAAGTGGCTGAGGGTGAAATTGAAGGGAAAATTAGCGATAAAGCGATTGGACTTCTCTTATATTCTTTGCTTGGATCAAAGGCTGTTTCTGGCCCGACTGATTCTGCATATACTCACACTTTCACAGTGGCACAATCTTCACAACATCAATCTCTAACTTTCTTTGTTGACGATGGAAATCAAGATTATAAGTATGCTCTCGGTATGCTTAAATCAATGGAGATCATGGCAGAGGTTGGCAAGTTTGTTAATTTCAAAATTGGTGTACGTTCAAAGATTGGAGAAACTGCGACACTTTCACCTTCTTATACCGCTGAAAATAATTTCCTTGCACAACACGCAACATTTAAAATTGCTTCAACACAGGCAGGGTTAGACGCTGCTTCTGCAACAAACATCCGAATGGTTAATCTGAAGATTGAAAAGAATGTTGAAGATGATCGTGCGCTTGGTACGGTTGCCCCTGTTGATATTCTTAATAGACAAATTGCTATTGAAGGAGAGCTTGAACTTGTCTTTGATGATGAAGCAATAAAGACTGCGATGCTTGCTGACACTGTAAAAGCTTTACGTATTCAATTAAACAACACAGACGTTCTTATTGGAACTTCTTCAACACCAAAACTTACGATTGATCTTCACGCTGTTAAATTCTCAAACTTCAAGAGAAATTATAGTAATGGAGATATTACAACTGCAAGTGTTTCATTTAAAGCTTTCTACAAAATAGCTGATTCAAAAATGATCACAGCGATACTCATCAACGGACAATCTGCTTATTAAAAACTAAAATACAAATATCATGGAAAGAGAAACTAAAGAAGTAAAAACACCAAACGGTCACAAGGTTTTTTTAAAAACTTTTGCAACAGCGCGAGAAATCCAAGCTATTGAAGGTAAACTTTTTGGATCAGTAAAGATGGGGATTGAAAAAGGTGAGCCGGCAATGCAAGGATTTACTCCACTTGCACAACAAGGTGTAGAGCATGAGATGATCAAGCTACTTGTTGTTTCTATCAACGATGTTAAAGAAGGGCTTGTTGATTATGCTTTGGATAATATTAAGGCTGAAGACTATGACTTTATTATTGCCGAGCTAAACGAAATCACAAAAAAAAAATCAATGAAGAAGGCATAACTGAAACAAGATTTGCCGATTCACTGAATCAGTACAGTAGAGGAAACGTTGACAAGTTAATGATGATTATCGTTATTTGTGAAAAGATGCACTGGACTTATTACGATTATCAAGATACGCCGAACTGGGTCATTGAACTCATCATTGAAAAAATGAAGATTGATTACGAGAAACAAAAACAAAAATAATATATGAGTTCAAATATAGACATAATCATAAATGCACAGGATAAAACCAAAGAGGCTTTTTCTAAGGCTCAAAGTGGCATGGATGGATTTAAGTCTAAGATTGAAGGCATGAAGCCAATGTTTCAAACAATGGCGGTTGCGGGAACGGCTGCGTTCGCCGCTATTGGAGGTATCGCGGTGTCTGCTTTAAAAGAATCTGCCGAGGCGGCCGCTGATATGGCCAACGCAAACCAGACGCTTGAAAACAGTGTTAAAAACCTGAGTGATAATGCGTATCAAAAACTTGAAGACAAACTAAACGGGGTTGGCCCTGTATTGGATCAGGTTAAAATGAAGATGAAAGAAGCAGGTGACGCCGCGCTTAAGCTTGGTTTTGATGATGAGGCGGCATCACAATCTTTTGCAAAACTATTTCAAGTAACAAAAGATACTGCCGAAGCGAATCGTGAATTGCAAATTGCGATGGACTTGGCGCGCGACAAAGGTATTTCTTTAGAGGATGCTACACAAAAACTTATAATGGTTCATGCCGGTGCGACAAAAGAACTAAAGGCACAGGGAATCGCGATTGATGAAAATGCAACAGCGATGGAAAATATGGCTTCACTTGAAGAAAATCTAACAGGTAAAGCTTTGGCGTTTGCAAATACGACTGCCGGTGCTTGGGCCGTGATGCAAGAATCAACAAACAATTTAAAACAAGCTATTGGTGATGCTCTTGCCCCTGCTCTAACAAAACTTCTTGAATTAGCACAACCACTTATAGACAAGTTTACTGCTTGGGCGGCTCAAAATCCTGAGCTTCTTGCAAAGATTATTTTGATTGCCGGAGCTGTTGCCGGACTTGTTGCTGTTATGGGAATGATCGGAGTAATACTGCCGGCTGTTATTGCGGGATTTACGTTACTACTATCCCCTATTGGTATGCTTATTATTGCAATAGGTATCATCATTCTTAAATGGAAAGACTTTAAACAAATGTGGATTGATGCTTGGGAGGGAATCAAAAGCGCAGCCAAAGCCGGCGCTGATGCTATTATGGATTTTCTAAAACCAGTGTTTGATTTTGTTAAAAAAATTATAGACGGCATTGATAAGGCTGTTAGCTTTGTCGGCGACAAACTAGGTGGAGGTAAAAAGAAAAAGGTAAACGATGCGGTCATAGATCCTTCAGGCGACATTGTGGAAACGAATCCACGTGACTGGGTTATTGCAACACAAAATCCGGGTGCATTGTTTGGTGGTCAAAATGGAGCAGGTGTTATTGTAAACATAAACGGTGGCACTTATTTAGATGACGGGGTTGCAAATAAAATTGGTGACGTGATTCTTGAAAGATTACAATTTAACATGCGGGGTGCTTAATATGTCAGTCGTAATTGAGATAAACAACGTAGATAAAAGCTCTGATATTGATTGGAAAAGTATTAGCCTTACAAGGGCCTTGACTAACCAGATTGATACAGCTTCTTTTAGTTTTGTGCGCCCGGATTCAAGCGGGTATAAACCTGTTTTAAATGACGTCGTTGAAATTATTGAAGACGGTGTCACAATTTTTGGAGGTCAGATAGTTTCAACCGAAGAATATGTTGAAAAGAAAAAAGAGACTGTGAAAATAATCGCAAAGGATTTTTCTTTTGATATGGATAAAAAACTTGTCGTTCAAGTGTATGAAAACATGACTGTGAACGATATTATTGAAGATATAAAAGACAACGTGCTTCCTGCGGGATATACCACAACAAACGTCAACTGTACTATTGTTATTAAATATATTGCTTTCAATTATGAGCTACCTTCAAAGTGCTTCCAACAACTCGCACAGATCACAAACCATGATTGGTATGTAAACGAAAACAAAGATATTTATTTCTTTTTAAAAGGATCACAGACTGCCCCGTTTGAACTCTCTGATAGTAACGGAAATTATATTTATGATTCTCTTGAGATTTCAAATGACATAAAAAATATTCGTAATTCAATTATTGTCCGAGGTGGAACGTATGAAGGCAATACTTATTTTGAAGACTTGGAAGCGGACGGTGATCAGACAACTTTTACATATGCGTACAAATACAGTAACGCAGTTTTAACAGTGGCCGGAACTCCAAAGACTTTGGGGATTGACTTTATTGATGATCCAACACTTTATGATGCACTTTATAACTTCCAAGAGAAAGCAATCAAGTTCCCTTCTGGCACAAAGCCAACTGCGGGGCAAATTGTCAAACTCACAGGAAATCCACATATACCGGTCGTCACAAAGCTTACGAATAGCGCCTCCGTTGCCCTATACGGTGAATTTCAATACAAGATAGTAGATAAGTCTATTGGCTCAAAAGCGGCCGCTAGAGATCGTGCTAGAGCTGAAATATCAACGTGGGCGGAATCAATTAAAGAGGCTTCTTTTTCTACTTACACAACAGGATTGAAGCCGGGCCAAAAAATAAGAATACAGAGTACGAATAGAGGTATTGACAATTACTATATAATCTCTCGTATCTCAAGCAAGATGCACACTCCAACGTCTATGATTCACACGTGCGAATTGGTTACTTCTCAAACGTATGGAATGGTGGAATTTTTGCAAAATCTTTTGATGCAGAAAGATAAAGAAATAGAAATCGGCCAAGATGAAGTTTTGGATTCGGTGATTGGGCTTACGGATGAAATAACAATAACCGATAGTGTCACAGTGCTTTCACCAACAAGCGGGCCGTATGTGTATCAACCCGATGCCAGTGATGCGCGGTGGAACTTCGCCGTTTGGGGTTAGTGTGGATATTGCATTTTTTAGAAATGATATAATTTAAACAATGAAAAAAACTATTCAAAACTTTCTTAAACGTCTTCTTAAAATTCTTGGTGTAAATATTTTTACTATCAAGGGACGTTACCGAATTTATAAAACAGATTCAATAACGGGTGATGTGCTTTCTATTACTGATTGGATCCCGAATCTTGTTGTAAACGGCACAGGCACAGGGGTAAATATTATTGCTCGTCTTCTAGGTAATGATTCAACCTATCCATTACCTATTACAAAGGCAAAAATTGGTGTTGGTACAACTCCGCCAACAAATGCGGACACAGATATTGAAAGCGGGGGTATCACAAAAAACAGTGTGGCCGATCAGATTATTTCAGGGGGTGTTGTAACAATTTCTTTCTTTTATACTTCGGCAGAACTTCCAAATGATACATACACCGAGTTCGCAATTTTCTGTGTGGATCAACTTTTTGCAAGGTCAATTATTAGCCCTTCATACGTCAAAGGCACAAACGAGGACACAACCATTGAATATGAAATAACAGTTTCAAACACATAATTTTATGATACAAGCAGGATCGGACATTTTAGCAAGCGACTTGGTACACATGAGAAAACTCATTCTAACGGCGGCAGAAAATCTAACGGCCGGTGATAGAGTGGGTATATCAAATATGCTTAATGGTTATTGCGCAAGAGCGAAAACAGTTTCGCGATCTTTGACAATTACTCCAAACGTTGAAGATACGGGTGTATTTCCAAAAACCATTGTGATTGGGACTGACAAATATCTTTTAGTTTATAGAGAGGACGGCACAAGTAATTTAAAAGCTGTTGTGGCAACCGTAAACCGTTCAAACATGGCTTCACCCTTTACGTTTGGTACTGTTGTTACTATTACAACAACTCAAGTTACGGCTGCGATATATACTGACGTTCTCTTTGATGTTTGCCAACTAGACACTGACAAATTCGCTGTTGCTTATAATGAATCAGGGGCAACAACAATAACACGTTTGGTTATCGCCACTGTTTCAGGAACGACAATAACTTTGGGTACTGCCGTAAACTATGATTCTTCGGCGAACGCGGTTCAAGGTGTTGCTATCGGTCAAATATCAACAAACAAGGCTGTTGTGGCTATCGGTAAAACAACAAACTACCGAACACTTTGCTTCACAGCTTCAGGAACGGTTGCAACAATCGGTGCTTCGGCTGCGCTTCACGCAAACTTAAATGGTACAAACCTTCGTGTTGTTGTTGTGGCAACAGATAAGTTCTGCGTATCAAATGACAATGCCGGATATATGCAATGCGGTACGATTTCGGGAACGACAATAACACTCGGTACAAATGTGCAGTATGATTCTTCCGCTACGGCAGATGTAAATACTCATGCTCTTTGGTCGCCTGCTTCAAATGTTATTTGTGTCTCATATCTAAGAGGTGGATCAAAGAATTTTATTTGCGCAACAATTTCAGGAACTACCCTTACTTTTGGAAGTAGATTAGATTCTGGCAACACGGCTTCAGGAAATGTTTTGAACGTAAGTGCCAGTGTGTTTTATTCTACTTCTGCAAACGGAGGTGTATCACAATATGGGATTTCAGGAACGACACTTACTCTTACAAAAGTTCTTGCACAACAAGTACATGGAGGTGGCGCTAGAGGTGGATTTATGAACTTTGGGACGTACTGGATTCTTTTGAATCACGGTCTTACAACTGTTACTTATTTCATTCAGGGTATGTCAAATAACTTTATTGGTATCGCACAATCAACAGTTTCAAAAGATGCCACAGTGGAAGTTATTATTGCGGGGATTGATTCTAAACAATCAGGACTATCGGCCGGCATGAAGTATCTCGTTGATACTGGCGGGGCGCTAACACAAATTATAGACAATAACACTGTAAACACTCTTGATGATGCCGATGTCGTACTGGCTATCAATGCAACAGAAATAAAACTTTAATATGAATACCGAGCAAGAAAAAGCCGAACTCCGGCAAATAGAAAAAGAAATTGAACGGGTTGAAGCTATTGATGCTTTGAAAATAAAGCACGGGATTACGGGAACGAAAGAAGAACAGAAAGAAAAAATTGAAGAAAAGAAAATTGAAATATCAAATGAATCCGAAATCAAAACAACCGAAAATATGTAAACCGAAAATAGCTTTTATTATTAACATTAAAGCAAAATAATTTTATGTGGGATATTTTTAAAGGATTTTTTAAAGATACTGTGCCGGTGCAGGAAGGATTGGGTGCGTTATTAAACGATAAAGATTATCGCGATATTCAACTGGATTCATTTCAGCCAGACGTTGATTTACCCGAAGAATATGTAACAGATATTTCAATGCTTGAAGTCTATGATCAAGGCTCTCTTGGTACGTGTGTGGCACAAGTGCTTGCAGAAATAAAGCAGTTTAATGAATACCAAGACACAAAGAAATTGCTTACATTTTCAAGGCGTTTTATTTATCATTTCGCACGGGTGCTTTCAGGTCTTTTAGATTCGTCAAATGAGGGTCTTCCGCCAAGAACAGCCTCAAAAGTTTTAGTAGAAAAAGGAGCGTGTGAATCTTCATTTTTGCCAGAGATCAAAGCCTCTCACAAAGACTATTCAAACCCCTTCCCTACCCTCTCGGCCCTCTCCAATGCCCTAGATTTCAGGGTTTCTGGGTATGCCTTCGGTGGGGAAGGGGAGGGAGCAGTGAAGCGCGCACTGATTAACAATAAGGTTTTGGGTGTGTCACTTCCTGTTGATCGTGATGCGATCACTCGCAAGACTGGGAAATTTGGAAAACCAAACCTTTCAAACCTTAGTGGCCGACACTATGTCATGATTTATGGGTACTCCGGTGATAGAGTTTACTTCAAAAACTCATGGGGCAAAGCTTGGGGAAATAATGGAAACGGATACTTTAATTTCAGTGACTATGCCGGCTTAATTAAAGATGTTGTTGCCTTCACTGACATACCACAAAAACTTATTGAAGAAGCAAAAAATAAAGCCTATGTCTTCTCTGCTATTCTTCGTAAAGGAAGTCGGGGCGAAGCAGTAAAACAACTTCAGAAAAAACTCACAGAACTTGGTTTCTTCAAAGGAAACGTTGACGGAATTTTTGGGCAAATGACACACGTTGCAGTTTTCAATCTACAATTAGAAAATGATTTAAGTGCGGATGGAATCGTTGGCAAAAAGACAAATGACTTTTTGAATGGCTTCACTTCCCCGCCAGAAAAAAAGAAATTGGTTGATGCACTGATACAGGTTGAATCACAGGGAAATGATAATGCTATCGGCGACAAACATTTAAACGAAAAGGCTTACGGTTGTCTTCAGATTAGAAAGCCTTGCGTGTCTGATGTAAATAAAGTATTTGGTACGAATTACATAGCCGAACAAATGCTTGGCAACAGACAACTTTCACTTTGGGTCTTCAGTAAGTATATGGAGCTTTATGCTGTTGAAGCAAAGCTTGGTCGTGTAGTTACGGATGAAGATAGGGCGCGGATTTGGAACGGAGGCCCGACAGGGTATAAACGGACTTCAACAATCCCGTATTGGGAAAAGGTGAAGAAATTATTAGTTTAGTATTTAATTTATGGATAAAACAATTAGTGAAAAGATTGGAGAAATTTTAGGAAGTGTGCGATTTTGGTTACTAACATTAACTGCAATAATTATGATTCTTCAAGCAAAAGGAATCATTGACGATGCAACTTTTGACATAATCAAAGTTTGGCTTCTCGGTGTATTTGGTGTCGGTACTGTTGATAGTATTGCTTCAAAGATTGGAGGAGACAAGCGATAGGTATATAATATAAGCAAAGGGGGTCGTATCAACCTTTTGACAAAGCCTAACTAACAGCCGGTACTTGTTGCCGGCTTTTAGTATGTTAAAATATTTATGTCAAGCTGTCTGGTTCTAGTTTGACGAGTAATACTTTTTGTTGGGGAACGCAAAGTATTGCCTTTTTCTTACATATCTAGCGTCTTTTGCTAGAGCTTAAAAGAAGATCACAGGTTTTATTATCTGTGGTCTTTTTTTATCCACAGGCTATTTCTCTTTTTCTTATTTTAGGTATATAATTGCAATGGGTCGGTAACTATATAAATTAACTAAATAAAGTAACTATGAAAAAAATAATTAGAGAAGTAGACGCAGAGAAAGGAATTGTACAAGTAACGATTTCAGACGAACGTTGGTACTTAAAACAAACAACGAATCTTTTAACAGGATTGCCAGAGATCAAAGCCGTACCATCATCAACATGGATTGCCGGCCACTATCCAAAAGGAATTGCATATTACAAGTGGTTAGCAGACAAAGGTTGGGATGAAGCCGAAGCAATTAAAAATGAAGCGGCCGGCAGAGGATCAAAGGTACACAATGCGATTGAATCAATTTTCAAAGGTGAAGAAGTTCGTATTGATTCAAAATTTAAAAATCCACAAACAGAGCAGGAAGAAGAATTAACACTTGAAGAAGTGGATGCCATTCTTTCATTCCTTGCTTGGTATGAAGAAGAAAAACCAGAAGTTATTTGTTACGAAATAAATGTTTACAGTGACAAATATAATTATGCCGGAACGATTGACTTAGTGTGTAGAATTAAAGGCGAACTTTGGGTTATAGATTTTAAAACAAGTCAATATATCTGGCCTTCACATAAGATACAAGTTTCATCTTATGGAAAAATAATTGAACAAGGTGAGCATGAAATTCCTGCGATCCCTACACCTGATAGCCTCCACTATCAAAAACCAAAGTTAGGAATCCTCCAACTTGGTTATCGTTTAAACAAGAAGAAGTTTAAGTTTACAGAGTTAGAAGATAAGTTTGATTTATTTTTGGCTGCAAAACAAATATGGGCCGAAGAAGCAGGGAATCAAACAGTGGCGAAAAAAGATTATCCGATTGTGCTTTCACCGGGCAAACCGAAGTTAGTAAGTTTGGAAGGAGAAATCAATTACACACCGATTGGACAAAGTGCAGAAAGTGTTGAAGAAGAAAAAACAAAGAAGAAGGCTATTAAAAAAATAAAGTAATCAAATAAATATATGGAAAATTCAAAACCAACAATGGCGGAGATGAGTGGAGAGAGTGCGTCTGCACCAAGACTTGTATTAAATGAAATCCAATTCAACGGAAAGAAGAATACATTTTATTTAGTAAACAAAAAGGGCGGACTTGTAGAAACTCCGAAAGGCAAGCGCTACGAGCAAGAATCTTTAGGTGAAAGCATTAACGTGGTTTTCCTTAGAATTAGACGAAGACTGCGCCAGTTCAGGAAAGATGAAAAACCTTTAGTGACAAACGAACACAATACAAAATCAGATATGCTGACTTTGTTTGGTGATCCGCAAATAATTAAAGGTACGAACGATGCACTAAAGCAACAATATCCAAACCTTAGAACAAACCAAACTGTGTATTGTTTATTTACACGTGAAGGTTTCCCCGATGAAATTGTGCGGTTGAATGTTAAAGGGTCTTCACTTGGCTCAAAGGCCAAAGCAAAAGACGTTCATACTTTCTACACTTATATTTCATCGTTCAAAGATGGAGGTGCTGATGATCACTTTTATGATTTCATCACAGAACTTTACGGTGTGGAAGAATCGGGTGATCTTGGTGAATATTATTCAATGAGTTTTAGACGAGGTGAAGAACTTCCACAGGACTTGAAAGACAAGGCTGTTGAAATGATGATGCCGGTATACACATTCATCAAACAATCTGATTTGTTTTACGAAACAAAGAAGGTTGCCGAGCTTCAGAAAATTAACGAAAAAGTTAAGACTGATAGCGATGAAGAAGTGATTGAATACCCTGAAGATGAAATAAATCCGGAGGACATCCCGTTTTAACCTTTCTAGAAAGGTGCTATAATATTTAGATGAAAACATGTAAAGATTGTAGAGCCGAAAAAGAAGATTCAGATTTTTATGGTATTCAAGGAGAATGTAAAGAGTGTACTCAAAAAAGGGTGCGTCTTAATTACAAGAAAAATCTTGAATACTATAAAAAATACGAAGTAATAAGAAGTAAAAGACCAAAAAGAAAAAAACAAATATTATTATCTCAAAGAAAACAAAGACAAAAATTCCCGCATAAATATTTGGCTCGTCAAGCAGTATTTAGGGCGGTACAAAAAGGCTTGTTGATAAAAAAACCTTGTGAGATATGCGGAAAGAAAAAGGTTGAAGCTCATCACCAAGATCACCACAAAGCACTAGAGGTTAATTGGCTTTGTAAAAAGCATCACCTTGAAGCTGATAGAACAGTATCTTTTTAGTGGGTATTCAAAGCGAGGCAAAGAGTATTACTAAATAATGTCCCTTTAGTCGTTTCAGGAGCAATTTCGTTCCTGAAGCGAAATAGGGCTATTAAAAACGATATGGCTAAAATCATTAAATTAAGGGTTGGTAGTAAGTGGAACAGTATGATTGCTATCCGAGAAAAGTATCTTGAAGAAGCTCTTAAAACAGGATCAGATATTTTTATAAATTATCCCGAAGGAAAATTGTTGATTCCCTTTTCTGAAGTAAATCATTTTCATACAAAGACCGATAAGAAGTTTAAAGACAATTTCAGTAACGAACTGCACGCACTCGTGTATTACAAAATTCCTAAAACTGGGGATATCTACGGCAAAAAACCCATAGAAATAAAGAAAGAGGAAGAAGTTATCCCCACAATTCCCACAGTTACACAGGGACAATTATTTTAGATGGGTATATAATTAGTACATTATAAATTAACCATAACCCCATATGGAAAACGAGCCAAAACCAAACTATTACGCAATCATCCCCGCAGAAGTTAGATATTCTGATATTCCTCCAAATGCAAAACTTCTTTACGGAGAAATAACCGCTTTAGCAAATAAGAAAGGTTATTGTTGGGCCGAGAATAAATATTTTGCAGACCTTTACAAGACAACAGATCGGAACGTTCGCCGTTGGCTTTCTGCACTCATTGATAGTGGATTTGTAAGGTGTGAATACACGAATAATGAAAGAAGTATTTATATAGAGGGCGGACAAAATTGTCCGGGGGGGCGGAAAGAAATGTCCGGGGGGGCGGACAAAATTGTCCAAGATACTATATATAATAATACAGATAATATTACAGTTAATAGTAGTCCGCGAAAGAAAGATTTATTTTTAGGGGACTTTGAAGAAATCTGGCAACTGTATCCACGTAAAGTGGGAAAGGGTGGAGCGCGCAAGGCTTGGGACAAAATTAAACTAACTGCCGAGCTTGTGTCACAGATTAAGAAATCTATTGAAGATCATAAGAAAACCGAGCAATGGCTAGAATCCCCTAAGTACATTCCACACTTTGCCACGTTTTTAAATCAAGAACGATGGACGGATGAAGTGGAGCAAAAAGAAACACAAAAGCCTGCAATTATTATTAGTCGTAATTAGTAAAATATATGTCGCAAATATATATAAAAGGAATCCCCGAATCGCTTAAAATCTCAAGAGAAGAAGCGGTACAAGTGGCAAAGATTATGGAAAACGAGAAGGTTGAAAAGGATCAGATTATAACCATATCAGGTTGGACGGGCCAGAAGAAAGACGTTCGCTTTGTGGTTATTGAAAAAGAACGCTCTTACTCCGAAGACAAAGAATACACGAACGAAGAAATGCGCTTATTCCAAAAAAATGATTTAGCAAATTACTTGGTTGACGGTGTGCTTTCTCTAAAAAATCAATTTAAGTTTTATGCAGATCAGGGTGTGATGAATGTAAGGGCTTTGGTAGACGATCCTAAAACTTCTTCACACTTTAATCTCGCAGTGGTTGATCCATCACGATACGCCGTACTTCGGGACAAGGTTTCTGCTTGGATTGTGTATGTTGGAAAGATAGCTTTTGCAAAAATGAAAGACGAGGAACGATTAGAACTTTTAGCTAAACAACAAGAATATGCCAAGTAATTCATCCGCTTCACGCAGACGAGCAAAAGAGAGGAAGCGAAGAAAACAAGAATCAAAGGACATTACTAACTATCCAACAAAATAATTTATGAACACAAAAGAAGCCAAGAAGATACGCCAAATGTATCGGCGTGATGTTCGGGGAATTGTACTAGAAGCCACGTCCGATTTAAAGACTGATTTGATGGGTAAAAATCCTCCACTGTTACCAAAGCCAAAGTACGTGCCAAAGTTTCTGTGGAAGTGGATTGTGTTTAAAGTTATCAATAAAAGTTTTTTTGAAAAATATTATGGCGAAATCAAATAAAGTCATTGTGATGTCGGGGAAGCCTGTTGTGAAAAATGAAGACTATCAGGCTATTCTTGAACAGATTGATTCGGTGAGAGTGGAGGTGTTTCACGTGGCACATGAAACAATTATCAAAGGGAAGCTTGAAATGGGTGAGATCATTGCCAAGCAAAAACTTTTTGGAGTTACTGAACTGATACAGTCAATCGCAAAAGACCTTCAAATAAATGAACGTGATTTGTGGTATTGCTTTAAGTTTTTTGAAAACTATAAAGAGATTAAAAAATTGCCGGAGTTTGAATCAAAAGCAATTTCTTGGAATAAGATTAAAAAGATGATTAGCGATCCTGAACGAGCAAAGAAGAAATGTCTTCACAAAAATACTGAAATGATTTGCGTATGTGTGGATTGCGGGGCTAAGGTAAAAGAAGATTAGTGTTATAATTAGGAGGTATGAATTTGCAAAATCCATTTCCTCCTGAAGTTAGAAATCTCTATCTTGGAGTGTGGTATTGCTTTAATGTGTCCGAGGATGGAACACCTTGCCAGTCAAACGGTGTTGGTCGTGGTGGATTAGAACTTCATCACATATTAGGAAGGGTTAGCGGTTGTGCATTTAATTCTTGTTTGCTTTGTGGTGAGTGTCACCGGCATATTGGTCACAGCATGGATGAGCAGAGAAAGTTATTTGTGGCAACACTTCAATTCTTAAATTCCATCCAATACAAACCCACAGAAGAAGACATACAATTTCTTGCAAAGAATGATAGACTTTTAACAGGTAAATATTTAGAGATATGGCTTCAAACGTAAGCAAAGGGAATTACTATAAACGCAAAACGCGCGAGTGGTATAAAAAGCAAGGGTACAAAGTAGTGCTTACGGAATTTGCATACAGTTTGAAGTTCGGAGATAAAACTATTTGGAAAAAGTTTGACTTGCTCGGATCGGACGGCATCGCTTGGAACGACAAAGAATTTATTTTGTGGAATAGTAAAGCCACAACTGATGAGCGAGAAGACGGAGTATCAAAAATGAAATCAGCCGGGAAACTTGAATACGAGAAACACGGGTTGCCAGAATTTTTAATAAAGCAAGTGGTGGTGTGGTTGCCAAGAAAAGAGCCGATAATTTTTAACGTATAAACATATGACACGAACAGGCCCTAAAACTTCAGAAGATTCAAAGAAAATAATCCGGCTTTTAAAGCGTGGAGTTTCACCTTACGAAATACAAAAGAAAGGCTTTAGTAGAATGACAATTCAATATTATAACTGGAAGATAAATCGTCCTGAAAAATACAAAGCCTTCGTTGACAAAGTTAAGGTACATAATAAAAGACGTCAAATAGCCCTTGCAAAATAAGGGTTTTTGAGTAATCCACAGGTATATAATTAGATACTTTACTCCTAAATATAATAGGTATATAATTATAAGGTAGCACATTGATAATTTACAGGGATAGAAATCCGCCAAAGATTTTTATCCCTACCAAGTTATCAGGTCGGGCTATATTAAAAAAATAAAGTAACAAAATAAATTATGAAATATTGTTGTGGTAGTGCTTGGTGCGAAGAAGACGTTTGCCGTTGTGAAGAACTAGATCAATACGAAAGAAGTTTTATATACAGGTGGAAGGAATTTAAATACAAAGTATCCCTAAAGAAAAGAAAAGTAATTTTATCAATTAAGAAGTTTCTAAATATATGAAAATGCCAAAGTCACATTACGGAGTAGGAACATTCTTCAGATATTTCATCATAACCCTGACTGTATTTTTTGTCTTTGTGATTTTATCTTCTTTGGTTGATAAATCTTTAGAGAGAAGCACACGTTTTGATTGTTGGAAGTTTGAACAATACGCAACAACATATGAGGGGTTTTGGGTAACTGAAGAAGAAGCCCTAGCGTGCCAAACGTTAGGAATTACTATTGATGCAGAGGTTAGATAATAATAAAATTTTATGACAAAAGAAGAATTTAACGCAAGATTGTTTGAGGTGTGCAAAGACATTAACTGTATCGTGATAAATCACATCGCAATAAATAAA
>JACCEA012438515.1_pt1 | contig 28410 bp, 14 predicted proteins | sample 7449851 | NCBI WGS metagenome assembly JACCEA01 (sample SAMN15323453, study PRJNA562643) | freshwater metagenome | isolation source: river surface water | place: USA:Blue River Watershed | collected 2017-08-18
ACAGGACCGGTTACCGCGACGATCAGCGAGACACCGACAGCGAACAGCTGTTCAGGAGAAACGGATACGTTCACGATCACGGTTAACCCGACACCGACTGTGGCTGCGTCATCAGACCAGACACTGTGTAACGGAGCCACTACGAGCGCAGTTACCTTCTCAGGTGCTGTAAGTGGCACTACGTACAGCTGGACGAACAACACTACATCGATCGGCCTTGCAGCATCGGGTACGGGTAATATCGGAGCGTTCACAGCTACGAATACAGGTACAGCACCGGTTACCGCGACGATCATCGTAACACCGACAGCGAACAGCTGTTCAGGAGGAACGGATACATTCACGATCACAGTTAATCCGACACCGACCTCTATTTCTGGTACTTTAATCGCGTGCGTTGGCACTACAACATCCTTAGCATCTACACCGACTGGAGGAACCTGGACCTCATCAAACACTTCAATATTTACTGTTGGAAGTACGTCTGGAGTGGTATCAGGTATATCTACAGGAACTGCAACTGTAACATATACTTCGACAGCAGGATGCCAAAGAACGGCTGTGGTTACAATCAACACCACGCCTACCGCAGGAACTATTATGGGGTCAAGCAGTGTTTGTGTTGGCTTAACGGTTCCGCTTTCTTCTTCAGTTACCGGTGGAACGTGGACATCCTCGGATGCGTCAATTGCATCGATAGACGGTAGTGGTATGATGACTGGTATTGCGCCTGGATCAGTTAATATATCATACACAGTTAGTACAATCTGCGGAGTTTATACAAGTGTTTATAGTGTAACAGTGACGTCAAGTGCTACTGCGGGAACTATTGCTCCGGTGAGTGTTTGTGTCGGTAACGTTGATACTGCTACCTCTACAGTATTGGGGGGAACTTGGGTATCTGCAAACACACTTATTGCTACAATAGACTCGGCAACTGGTGTGATCAGTGCTATGTCAATCGGCACAGTAACTTTGTCTTATTCTATCAATCTAACCTGTGGTACCGCAATCTCGACAACGATTGCGACGGTGAATGGACTTCCTGCAACGATAACAGGAGTTCCTTCAGTTTGTATCGGCGCGACAACTACGCTTTCATCAGCTACGGCGGGTGGCTCGTGGTCTGTAGGTGACCCGTCAATTGCTGAAGTAAATTCAACTGGAACGGTTAGTGGAATTTCGAGTGGTACGTGTGAGATCATATACACCCTATCTACAGGCTGTACATCAACCCGAGTGGTCACTGTTAATATCAACCCGACGGGAATATCAGGTGTACTCGTTAATTGTGTAGGAAGTACTTCAACAATCGTTTCGTCTCCGACTGGTGGTGCATGGATCAGCTCCGCTATCGGTGTCGCAAACGTTACATCTACAGGTCAGCTCACCGGGTTCTCGTCAGGTACCGCAAATATTACTTACAGCTTGTCAACAGGTTGTAGAACAATTGCAGTTGCCACAGTGAACGCATTACCCGATTCAATAGCTGGTCCGGGTAATTTATGCCCAGGCACAACGGTCAGTCTGGTTGGATATCCTGCAGGTGGAAGCTGGTCTACTGTTGATACAACGAAAATCTCACTTTCGTCATCTGGTGTCGTAACAGGGGTGGCGGCAGGAACCGCCAGGGTAACCTACAGTAACGAAAATGGTTGTTATAGGACCAGGATAGTTACTGTTAATCCCGCACCGTTGTCAATCACAGGCTCTACTTCACTTTGTAGTAATGCGTCAATCGCTTTAAGTTGCGCTGGAGGTGGATCATGGACAAGCGGAACGCCTTCTGTTGCTACTATTTCAGCAACTGGATTAGTAACCGGAGTTTCTTCGGGAACTACGATGATAACCTACACATTATCAACAGGTTGTTCAACAAACAGAACACTTACTGTGCTTCCTGCCCCTGCGTCAATCGCTGGTACCACCAGCTTATGTGTAGGTACCGGAACGACAATGAGCAACTCTGTTCCGGATGGCGTTTGGACGTCAAGTAATGCTTCAGTAGCCACTATTGATTCATTTACGGGAACGATCAGTGCAGTAGCAGCTGGCAATTCCAACATCACGTATACTATCTCAAACGGTTGTCGCAGCACTGTCGCTATTACCATAAATAGCAATCCTCCGGCAATCGGCGGCGGTAGTTTGCTGGTTGTGTCAGGAACTATGACACTCACCAACGCTCTAACCGGTGGCACTTGGTCGTCGGCAGATATAACGATCGCTACCATATCGTCATCAGGAGTTGTAACGGGTGTATCGGTAGGAACTACAACTATCACATACACCAGTGCAGCAGGGTGTTTCACTACTAAAGCGGTTACTGTTGCGCCTGCCCTTGGATCAATTTCAGGCCCGGCAACTGTTTGCATTGGTAGCTTTAACACCTACTCATGTACGCCTGCGGGAGGAGTTTGGTCGACGTCTAATAGTAGTATTGCAATTGTTAACGCAAGCGGTTTGGTTTCGGGTATTAGTTCGGGCACATGTATGTTATTTTATACCATCGGGTCCGCCTCAACATCTACAATGATAACTGTTTCCTCAGCCCCTTCTGCAATTTCGGGGTCAGGAAGTGTATGCGTTGGTTCTTCAATTAATTTAACGAACTCGACGCCCGGGGGAACATGGGCTACCTCTAATGCAGGAATAGCAACTGTTGGTTCAAGTGGCATTGTGACCGGGGTAGCAACAGGTACTGTGTCCGTTTCGTATGTGATTGGTGGATCTTGCCTCTCCACTAAAGTAATAACCGTAAATGCAACACCTACGGGTATTACCGGTTCACTTTCAGGATGTATCGGGATAACAAACACTCTTAGTTGTACGCCTGCAGGAGGTAACTGGAGTAGTAGCACAGGTTCTGTCGCAAACGTCAATTCGACGGGGCAAGTGACCTCTTTTGCTGCTGGTACTGCCATTATCAGTTATTCACTCTCTACAGGCTGCCGCACGACATCCGTTTTCACTGTCAATGCGCTCCCGGATTCAATATCAGGGATAAAGAGAGTATGTGTTGGTCAGAATACTACTCTTACAGGATATCCTGGAGGTGGAACATGGTCAAGTGCAAATACTGCGTTGGCTACTGTTGACGTGAGTGGTGTAGTTTCCGGTGTAGCTGTAGGTACGGTCAGGATAACATATACCGCTGGTACCGGTTGCTTCCGAAGTGTTATTGTGACTGTCAATGGCAATCCTGGCGCTATCTCAGGCAGCAATGCTGTTTGTGTTGGAAATACTACAGTTTTAACCTGCGCGGGTAGTGGCACATGGTCTAGCAGCTCTGTAGCTGTTGCAACAGTTTCAACAACAGGTTCTGTATCGGGTGTCACGGTTGGCACAGCCAATATCACGTTCACATTAACTACTGGTTGCTTCAATACTAAAGTTGTATCCGTCAACACAACACCAAGTGCAATAACTGGTCCATCGTCAGTGTGTGTTGGCTCAACTATTGCGTTGGCAAGTTCAACACCTGGTGGAACTTGGAGTAGCAGTGGTATATCAGTCGGTACGGTTGGATCTACTTCTGGAATTGTCACTGGTATCAGTGGCGGAAATGTTACAATCTCATACACAATAGCTGGTGGGTGCCGTGTAACAAAAATCGTTACTGTCAATAACAATCCACCTGCTATAGCCGGTACTGGTGCGCTTGTAGTTGGTGGCACAACAACACTCAGTAATACTTTGTCTGGAGGCACCTGGAGCAGCAGTAACATAGCGGTTGCTACCGTTTCTGCATCCGGCGTTGTGGCAGGTCTTACGGGTGGTACCTCAATTATCACGTATACCGCTGCAACTGGTTGTTTTATAACGAGAGTTGTGACCGTGAGTGCATTGTCTTGCTCGATCAGTGCTCCGGCATCGGTTTGTCAAGGAGCATTTGCCACACTTTCAGGAACGCCGACTGGTGGAACTTGGACAAGTAGTATCCTTGCTGTCGGAACGATAAATAGTGTATCCGGTGTGTTTAAAGGAATTAATACAGGTGCGACAACTGTTACATACATTCTGCCGAGCGGATGTGTTGCGACAGCAAATATCAACGTGATTTCTGCACCCACATCAATAGCAGGAAATACAGCGGTATGCCTTGGGTCTGTTTCTTCTCTTGCTTCTTCTCCTGCAGGAGGCACATGGACAAGTAGTAATACTGCTGTTGCGACAGTTTCATCAGTTGGCGATGTGACGGGAGTTTCAATAGGAACTGCAAGGATCACCTACACCATTGGCAGCTGTTTTACCACCAAGACAGTATCAGTCAATACAGCCTTTGGCTCCGGAATCTCGGTAAATATGTGCCTTGGGACATTCAAGACTATTAACGATTCTATCAGTGGAGGTACGTGGTCAAGTAGCAATCCGGCTGTAGCGACGATCAATACAACGACGGGAATCGCATTTGGCGTCTCTGTCGGAATGACGACGCTTACTCACTTCTTCGGGTCAGGCTGTAGTAGGACAACACCGTTATATGTACAGAATACTGTAGCGACAATTGGAGGAAGTTCTACTGTTTGTGTTGGATCCAGTGCAACGATGAGTGTTCCTTCTTCATTGTGCGGCGGCACGTGGAGTGTTGGCTCGTCAGCGGTCGCGTCAATAAACTCTACAACAGGGGTTCTTACAGGTGTAAATGCCGGCACTGTTTTGGTTTCATATACGCTTATCGAATGTGTTTCTACTAAAATTATTACCGTTAATCCGTTACCGGCTTCCATTTCCGGTGCAAGATTTGCTTGTATTTCTTCAACAACAACGCTCACAAATGCAACAACAGGTGGAACGTGGTCTTCCTCCACACCAGCTGTCGCAACAGTTGGTTCTACTACCGGAGTTGTAGCTGGCATATCAACGGGAACCAGCCGGATCAGCTATACGAAGTTAGGTTGTTCCAGAAATGTGGTTGTGACTGTCTCTTCGGCACCGGCGGCTATCGTTGGATCGGTAAATGCATGTACCGGAAGCACTATTGTTTTGACATGTGCAACACCGGGAGGTACTTGGACTTCCAATAATACCTCGATTGCAACTGTCGGATCAGGCACTGTGACCGGAGTAGCGGTGGGAACAGCGATAATTTCATATGGAACCGGCGGAAGTTGTTTCTCAACCAGAACGGTAACCGTCAACGAAACACCAACTACACCAAGTGGTGAAAGTTTAGTGTGTGCCGGGCAGTCCATTGTTTTGTCATGTACTCCTTCGCCGGGGACATGGTCAAGTAGCTCGACTACCATCGCAACCGCAAATGCATCGACAGGACTTGTTACGGGAGTTTCTTCTGGGACAGTTAATATCACCTACCGCACAAGTGCAGGCTGTTCTTCAAACAAACTCGTCACAGTAAACGCCGCACTACCGGCTATTACAGGTGGTACTTCCGTTTGTGTTGGTGCTAATATTGCATTTAGTAATGCTGTCTCTGGCGGTACGTGGTCGTCATCATCCTCTTCAATAGCGACAATAGCGTCGACAACTGGTATTGCCACCGGTGTTGTTACGGGTAGTTCAACGATAACTTACACGTTGAGCTCAGGTTGCTATAAGACGTCTCCGCTTCTTGTTAATCCTGCTCCTGCAAGCATCACGGGAACATCGACGACGACAGTTGGCACATCTGTTCCGCAGTACTGCTCTACATCAGGAGGCGCATGGAGTAGCAGTAACAGTTCAGTTGCATCAATCGGCACCGCATCAGGTATGCTAACAGGAGTGAGTGTAGGTGTAGTGAATATTTCGTACACGATAAATACGACAGGATGTTATACGACACGGTTGTTCACGGTAAATCCGGTGCCGATTGCGCGAGAGTTTGCAACTTCTGACGTTCAGTCAAATGTGTTTAGAATGTATCCGAATCCTGCATCTTCTGAAGTTACTATTTTTGTGGATGTTCCCGGTAAAATGGAAATTTTCACTTTAGAGGGTAAATTAGTTGAGAGCATGATACTCAAACCTGGTTACACAGAATTCCATATGCCATTAGATCTGGCAAGCGGAATGTATTTGTGCCGGTTTGTTGATGAAAGTAGGAACATCAAATATGTCAGATTGGAGTACATTCCCAAATAGACAAAATTGACCAGAGTTAAATGAGGGCAGCTATAAACGCTGCCCTCTTTTTTTTGATTTGTACAAGGATTTTTCTGTAAGAAGTTACCAAAATAACATTAAATAAATTAATGCGTTTTCTGTTTTTTTCGCTATTTCAATCATACGTGCATTCACAAGGTTTGGCCAGGTAGGAGTTAGTTTCTCCAGTAGCATTTTTCTCTAGGTCTAGTAGTAGCCGAACGGTCTCATGTCGTCTAAGTTAAATCAAGGACGAAATCATGGACGAATTTGTGATAAAGATTGTAATAGCTAACTTTGCATTATGTATTCGAGGCCTTGTAAAATCAAAATTTATATTGCTATTGTGTAATTTGTTTTATCATATTTTAATAATAGTTAAAGTGTCTCCCGCAACACACAAATAGAGAGCGAAAAGTCGGATGTGTTTTCCGGTTTTTCGCTCTTCTTGTTATGAGATTTTTCGATTTCGAAGATGTACACAAAGGAGGAAGCATCGCGGCAAAGGCAGGCGTTCTGGACGACGTTCGGACAATACATGCGCCCGGTGCTTTCGGCGGATGGCGAGCGCGTGAATTGGGTGAATTACAAGACAGGTGTGCCGTCGGTTTACTTCAGGATGGATGCGGGAACAGGTGGTGCACATATTACAATTGAGATAACGCATGGGTATCGCGGCGACAGGGTAGCATGCTTTGCTAAATTTGAGTCAATGCGGGCTGTACTGCATGAAACACTTGGCGAAGAATGGGCGTGGGCGGAGCATGTTGCAGATGGGACAGGCCGTGAAATTAGTCGTATAACCAAGGCATTGCCGGGGGTGAACATCATGCGTCAGGAAGACTGGCCGGAGCTTATCTCATTCTTCAAACAACGCATGATTGCTCTTGATGAATTCTGGAGTATGGCGAAATATGGATTTATATAGTACTGAGCCGGGGCAGAATTTGTGGGGTATTGGCTCTTATTTGTTTGCAATTCGCTTCAACTCCTGATGTAAGTTTTCACCTTCTATATAACCGGTATGACTATAGATAATACTCCCCTTGCGGTCTATAATGATAGTATAAGGAAGCGCATGAAACTTTAGGCTGCTTTTCAGCGCGTTGGTTTCGTCGAGGTAGTGAGGGAATTGCCATTTTTGTGAACGAGCATATCTAAGTTCCAGACCGTCTATAGATTGATGATCTTCTGCAATGGTGATGAAGTTGAAATCCGCTATTCTATGCCATTGAGGCAGGTTGCGGACTATGGTCTTTATCTGTCTTTTGCCGGGAAGACACCAGGTAGCCCAGAAGCAAATGAGTGTGAATTTGCCTTTTGGTGCCAGTTCGCTGAATGACACCGATCTTGCTGTCCGGAGATCTGTGACCGATGATGGTGGCAATGCCTGTGCCAAGAGATACGGTGACCGTAGTAGTAGCAGCAGAGCCAGTAATAGTGTTATAGGTGTATGTGATAACATAAAAGGGAGTGTTATCTGATGTTATTTTTACTTGCGTTCATAGCCTTCAGGCATTGCTCCCGGTTCTCGGCAGCACCTTTATAGTCGGGGGCAATGGATAGTACTTTGTCATAGATGATGAGGGCGTCCTGATAACGGCCGGTTGTGTAGAGTGCGTACCCTTTATAGTTGAGCATGATGGGGTTGTCGGGGAGGTGTTTCAGGCCTTTGTTGAGGATGTTGATCTCGGTTGTGTAGTCCTTTTTACGGTAATAGATCTCGGCAAGTGCGAGGTAGGCATTTCGGTTGGTTGGTTGCAGGGCAATGGTCTTTTTGTAACTAACAATGGCATCATCGAGGCGGTTCTGCAGGAGCGCCACGTAGCCAATGCTGTTGAGGATGTCGGGTGTTGGCTTGACAAAACGTGCTGCCGAGTCGGCCAGGCCAGCTGCAAAGTTGATATCGCTGAGTGCAATTGCGGCATTTATTGCATTTACGTAGGGATAGGGGTAATCTTTTTTCTGACTGATCGCCTGCATGCAATAGGTGATAGCCGGTGCAGACTGACCCTGACTGTGCAAAACGAAGCCCATGTTATTGAGCGCGACATAGTTGGAAGGGTATTGTCCCAGGAGTTCGTTGGCCATAGTCTCATCGTTTTGCCAGTGACGAACGCGTGTATTCGCCAGGGTGCCGAACACAATAAGCACTGCTAATCCCAGACCGGTAGCTATGCGGGGTAGGGCTTTGACGGAGGAAGCCCGCTTTATGAGTGTATTGAGCAGCGCGAGCACGGCAAAAATCAATCCGAGGTAGGAGAGGTAGGTGTAGTGATCGGCCATGGCGGACATGCCTGGTGACAGGATTTGTAGCACGAGCAGGATGTTGATGGTGAAAAAGCCGATACCGAATGTGACGTAGGGTGCAGACTTTCGAAAAAACCATGCTACGAAAAGCAGCGCGGCGGCAGGCAACAGGTACAAGTAGTAGAGGCCTGAAAGGTTGCCGTCAACGAGGGCAGGGTAAGGGTAGAATATAGACATGCCTGTGGGCCACACCAAGGAAATATAGTAGTGCACATAGGCGTATGCGGCAACTACAAACCTCTGAAGCAGGTTGTGTGACTCTTGCATGTGAGGGTATGTGCTTTGGCCATAGATAGTGACTACGCCGATGATAACAGACAGAACAACCATCATGCTGATGGCGATGCTTTGGCTGCGGGTAGCAGATTTTTGCTGATACCACTGCAGGAGTAAGAGCACGATAGGGAATGTGACTGCAGCCGGTTTGGATAACAGACTAAGTATAAAAAGCAGGCATGTAATAACGAGCCATTTGGTTGCTTTGTCCTGAGTGTCGGTGGCGCGCAGCCACGTGAGCAGGCCGGCCAGGTAGAATGAAGTAAAGAGTACATCTTTGAATTCTGCCGCCCATGCTACCGATTCGACATGCATGGGGTGCAGGCCAAATAGTGCGGCGGAAAAGAACGCAATCGTTGTGTTGCGGGCAGCTAACCGATGAGTGAAAAGAAACACCAGAAATACATTGATCAGGTGCAACACCAGGGCGGCGGTGTGAAAATTACCAGGTTCGATACTGCCGGCCAGTTTTGAGATGATGGCTAAAACAGAGAGGGTGACAGGTGTGTATGCACCCAAATATAAAGAGCCTGAGAAAAAATGGGATATGGCAGCGCCCAGAGGACGGGTGAGGTAGTCGTTCTCATAAAAATAGACGTTGTCATCCCAGGAGATGTAGCTGTTCTGCAGCACAGGCCACAGGGCAACTGCGGACGCGATGACCGCCAGCAGGCCGAAGAGGTATGCCGGTAGTTTGGGGGCGGAGCTGCCATTGGTAACTGCCGGTGGGGCGCTGTTCGGTGCCTGTTTGTTTTTCGCCATTTTGCTTTTATGATATAAGTGGTACAAGTTATTTAAAAATCGGTTGGGTAGGAGTGGCCAGACGGGTGTTTATTGCAGATGAGTATTTACCGGCGTAGAGGAGTGTTTGTTTACAGGCCCGCACCGTGCGCAGTTTCTCTGATTTTTTTGTTTTTCACGAATTGCACAGGTTTTCATTGTTTATCAATGGTCGGATGGGAAGTTCTGCTTCCCAAAACTGCGCAAAAACTGCGCACTTCTTCTCACTTGCTTCCCACCGGCTTCCCACTTACTCTGAAATAAAAAACGCCATACACACCGTTTTGCTTCGTTTTCATCAATATCAGTACAAGTTACAAAGGGTATGGCAGGAGGGCAAAAAGAATATCTATGATAGAGCGTTTTCTGCAGTATGGTAGATTTTTGTCTGAACTATGATTGATAAGATTTGAAGATGGTAAGATGCGTGTGTTGTGCGATTCGGGGAGGGGGCAGGTAGGCTAAAAGATGCTGACCTAGGTGAAATAAAAAAGCGAGCCTGAGAAGAGGCCAGCCCCTATAATCCCTATCACCATGAAAACTTTTACAAAGGTAGTCAGTTGTTTCAATCGTTATGGAATATTTGTTCCCAAATGGTATAAATCGAATTAATATGGGGAGGGAAACATATTTATGTTTGTGTAATTTGAATGTTTGGTGAAGCTTGAGGTGTAGCGGGAGATTGTTTGGCACAAACAAGACAGATGTGGCATGATGTCAACTTTGTGGAGGGGGGAGTTACAGATGTGCGTGAAGACAAACAGGCGCCTAACCACGGCGACCTGATGCAAACATTAACTGTGGGGTATTAATCCAGCAGTATGCAAGAGGAAAACACTAATAAGAATGGCAGACGCTAGTGAAAACACCGGCGCCAAAATGGGGGGCGTTGGTGCCAATGAATGCAGTCGGAGACGGAGTTGTATTAAATTTTTCCGGATGCCCTGCGGAACATATCGAATATCGGACAATTAATATGTCAGTAGCCACTGAGGTGTAGTAGCGACGAATTCCGAGATCTATCTAATTAATAGAGTACTGTGTTGAGTGTCGCACTATGTATATTGTGAAAAATTAAAAATGTTTGCTATTTTACAATTTCATAATTGTTATTTAAATTGGTACTTATGAGAATCAATCAGTATTCCCGATTGGGCGTTATGTTTATTATGCTTGCTTTTTTTGCTGCAAGTGTGCATGCTCAGTACTGTACGCCAACTTATTTTCAGGGGTGTACATTAAGTGGTCAGATAAACAATTTTACATTGAATGGGGCGAGCAGTACTTCGATAAGTGACCTTAGTACGGGCTGCTCTACGACTGGTAGTTTTCCGCCGGTGACGTCGTATCGAGATATGCACACTACAATGTCTGTTACACTTGCTGCTGGGTCCACCTATACTGTTACTGCAAGTACGGCAGCTTTGTCGACTGCAGATATACAGTTTTTTATTGATTTTAATAACAATAACAGTTTTCTGGATGCCGGTGAAAGTGTAGGTGGTGGGACATTGTCGGTGCTTGGAACCGGGACTAATTTCCCAATAACAATTCCGGCGGGTGCGACAGTTGGGTCGCACAGGTTCAGGGCGGTCGCGTCGGGTGATCTTACATACCCAAGTATTTCACCATGTCCGTCTTATTCACTTTCAGGTGGTGGAGCGACTCTGGGAGAGGTGCACGACTATACGGTGTTGATCACCGGAACAACCACACCATGCAGTGCAGTGACGGGGTTGGCTGCAAGTGCCGTTACACCGACGTCTGCAACTATAAGCTGGGTGGCGGTAACGGGTGCAATAGGCTATGAGTGGGTAGTGAATACATCTGCCACGCCGCCGTCTTCGGGCACATCAACAACATCAGTGTCGGTGAGTGCGTCGCCACTAACTTCAGCAATGACCTATTACGCACATGTTCGTACGAACTGTGGTACTAGTTTTTCGTCGTGGGTTACTATTCCGTTTACGACAACAACGGCGACATCGTGCCCGGCGATAACAGGTCTTGCAGCTAGTGCTATCACGTCATCGTCGGCAATAATAAGCTGGACTGCGGTGACAAGTGGTTCTTTGGGTTATCAGTACATCGTCAACAGTACATCTGCAATGCCAACTGTTTCAGGTACGAATACGACCACTACTGCCGTTACACCAACTGGGCTGACAGCAGCAACCACCTACTATGCGCATGTGCGCGACAGTTGCGGTGTGGGAGATTTTTCTGGATGGACATCCGTTCCGTTCACTACACTTGCACCCACGGGAGTGGGCGAAGCAACTGCTTATTCGCGTGAGGTGGCTCTTGCTCCGAATCCAGTGACAGATATTTTGCATATCAAGTTTGGCGGTGCAACCAGCACGGAAGCGGCTGTGGAACTGACTGACCTATTCGGTAGGGTGTTGCAACGTGTACCAGTGACGGGTAATGGATTGAATTTGGATCTGGGCAACCTGTGTTCAGGCATGTTTCTGCTTCGCTATTTTGAAGCGGGATATACAACGACGTTAAAAGTTAGCAAACGCTAGTAATAGTTGTGATTTTAAATAGGATCAGATATCGCAGATCTGTTTGCTGGCAACCTGCGAGCGGAGGAGCAGGATCGTAGAATTTACAACGGTTGGTAGTTGTCTAACCGAGCTCGTTTAGAAACGCTGGTGGGGTATAACAAAATCCGTGAGTAGTTTAAATTGACCAAGTGGCGAGCATACAGAGTTATGTAGGTGTCGTCGTTTTGGCGCAAACAAACTGGACAGGGAATGCAGTCAACGTAGGAATGGCTATTACAAATATGCCTGACGGTAGGCATTCGCTACAGAAAGGTGTTACCGTTGCAAACGGATAAGAGCGGTGTGATAGGCGGACAGAGAAAATCTATGCCATAGGTAGTGGAAAAAGGGGAACTTTATCAGTCGGCTGAGGTCGATAAAATCAATTTATAATTATGAAGGTGTTCATTATCGTTGTTCTTGTTCTTGTGGTAATCTATTCGGCTATGACTTATGCGGCAAATAAAAAGGTGGAACGACAGAAGTACAGGGTAGAGAAGACCTTAGACGGCATTGAGATACGCTTTTATCCTAGGGCAGTTGTGGCTACAGTGAAGTCGCCGGGGGAGCGGTACATGGACAGAAGTGACGATAATTTCCGGTCGCTGGCAGGATATATTTTTGGTGGAAATAGTTCTTCTGAGAAAATTGCCATGACTGCGCCTGTGCACATGGAGGTAGATTCGGCGATGAATAGAATGAGTTTTGTAATGCCGGCGGGGTATGACCTGGATAACCTGCCGCGACCGGATAATAGTTCGGTGAGCATCAGCTACTCTAAGGAGGGTTACTATGCTGCGATAAAATTTGGCGGATTTGCTAACAATCGTAAAATAGAAGAGAAGATAGCCGAGCTGAAGACAATACTGGGTAAGCTGGGGTACAAGGCGCTGGGGGGCTATACCTATCTTGGTTATAATGCCCCCTGGGATGTGGTGAACAGAGAAAATGAGGTGATCGTTGAGATCAATTATCTACCGTAGGGGGGGAGACTTTTGACGGCGGTGGAGATATTGTAAACATGCTGGCGGAATGAACGAGGGGGTACTAATCTGCCGGGCGGGTGACCAGCTGCGTGGGAGCCGTGCCGCTGCTATTTTTTTATTTTTCTCATTTTGCCTGTTTTCATTGATTATCAATGGGGAAGTGGGAAGTTTTGTTTCGCACCTGCCTAGTCGGCAGGCAGGCTGCTTCCTAAAACTGCGCAAAAACTTCTCACTTCTGCGCACTTGCTTCCCAACCGCTTCCCACTTAATCTGGTTTAAAGAACGTGTTACATGCCGTTTTGCTTGATTTCTGTACAAGTTACAAAGGGTGTGTTGGCCTGGCAAAAAGAATATCTATGGTAGTGCGTTTTCTGTAGTATGGTAGAAAGGTGCTGGTGTTTAACATATCAGGGCAAGTGCAGCATTACTTCCAATAGAAAACACCGGCGAGATGGTAGACGTGAGTTGCAAACACTCGTGCCATTGCGGTTATATATTTTTATAAATAGCGAGTTCTGAGACATTTGTAGTAGCTACTAAAAATATATTAACTATTAAATGTGTTTCGGAAGTAATAGTAGCTAAATTTAACATCTTATCAGACAACCTATAGTGTCCGCTGTTTGTGATGTTGATCTGCAATTGCCTGTGTCCAACCGCCTAGCTGTGATGATATTACCTGTATGACTAAGTTATCAAAGTTAGCTAAGTAAAACCGATCAACGTGTGATAAGCATTTTTGTTTTCAATCTCTAACCCGTAGCGAATGCTACCATTAAAAAGTATATGAAATGAAGAAACTGATGTTGTTTTTAGTGATGCTTGTTGCGCTGAGTATTGGTGCAAATGCACAGGCACCACAGGGTATCCCATACCAAGCGGTTGCTCGTAATAGCAGTGGTGTTATTCTTGCATCTACAACCATATCTGTGAGATTCACAATTAGGGACAGTGTTGCTACAGGTACCATCAAGTATCGTGAAACTTTCTCAGTGACTACCACTGCACAAGGAATGTTTAGTGTGAACGTCGGACAGGGTACACCTGTAACAGGTACGTTCTCAGGTATTAACTGGGGCACGAATGCGAAGTTTATGCAAGTGGAGATAGATCCTGCGGGTGGATTATCATACATTGATATGGGCACCACTCAGATGATGAGTGTGCCGTATAGCATTTACAGCAGCAATGGATTCCCTGTTGGCTCAACCGGAGACCTTATGTACCACAATGGTACAAACTGGGTTAAGCTACCTGCTGGAACAGCAGGACAAGTATTAACAATGGGTAGTGGTGGTACTCCAGTGTGGGGTGGCTGCACATTACCCAGTGCAGGTACAATAACAGGCACAGGTACAGTGACAGTTGGCAGTACTATTACACTAAGCAATGCAATCATTGGCGGTGCATGGAGTAGCGGTGCTGCTGCCATTGCAACTGTGGGTAGTACAGGTGTGGTGACAGGTGTAGCGGCTGGTACAGCAACTATTAGTTACACGGTTACCAATAGCTGTGGTAGTGCAGTTTCTACGCAGGTAGTCACAGTAAATGCTGCAACGTTAAGCGTAGGCAGCAGCTATGGAGGAGGAGTAATTGCATACATACTGGTATCAGGGGACCCAGGATATGTGGCGGGAGAGGTTCATGGACTAATAGCTGCATCAAGCGACCAAAGTACAGGTATACAGTGGGGCTGTTTTGGGACGTTAATTGGCGGTACATCATTAACACTTGGATCTGGAGCCACCAACACTGGTACAATTTCTTCTGCTTGTGGCGCTGGCACTGCATCACGATTATGTGCTGATATCATAATAGGTGGCTACAGCGACTGGTACCTACCAAGTTTTGATGAGTTAAATAAATTATGGATTAATAGAAGTTCTATAGGGGGATTTACTACTGGAGGCTATTGGAGCAGTAGTGAATACGGTGCCTCTTTTGCATGGGGTGTTAATTTCGCTACAGGCGCAACAACTGGAACAGCAAATAAATTTAATACTTACTACGTTCGCGCAGTTCGTTCTTTCTAAAAAACTATAACCAAATACATGAAACAAACACTCAATATTCTCCTCTTCATCTTACTTGCGAGTATTACCTATGCGCAAGCACCACAAGGTATTCCCTACCAAGCGGTGGCCCGCAATAGCAGTGGTGCTATTCTTGCATCTACAACCATATCTGTAAGATTCACAATCAGAGATAGCATAGCCACAGGGGCAATCAAATACCGAGAAACTTTCTCGGTAACCACTACCGCACAAGGCATGTTCTCAGTTAATGTTGGACAGGGAACACCTGTGACAGGTACGTTTGCAGGCATTAATTGGGGCACGAATGGTAAGTTCATGCAGGTAGAAATGGACCCTGCAGGAGGTTCTTCATATGTAGATTTGGGCACCACGCAGATGATGAGTGTACCATATGCGCTTAACTCTGGTTCTTTGAAATTGACTGTGAGTGCAACTGGTGATACCCTTTATAGCGGTGGTGGGAACTTTGTGATTATACCAGGAGTAAGTGCGGCGAATTGTTTTGTATCTGCAGGAACGATAACCGGTAGTAGTAGTGTGGGTGTGGGCACCACAGTAGCATTGAGTAGTTCGGTAGCTGGTGGAACGTGGTCCTCTTCAAATAGTTCTGTTGCTTCTGTTGGTAGCACCGGTATTGTAACCGGTATTGCCGCCGGCACGGCTACGATAACCTACACCAAAACAGCTGCATGCGGAAGTGCCTCTGCAACTATGGTTGTTACAGTGTCAACATTGTCTGTTGGTTCCGTTTACGGAGGTGGTGTAGTAGCCTACATATTTGTTGCAGGCGATCCCGGGTATGTATCAGGGCAAACGCATGGCATTATTGCTGCAGCTACTGATCAAAGCACGGCAGCATATTGGGGTTGTTTTGGAACTTTTACCGGTGCAAACGGTACTAACTTGGGGACAGGAGCAGCAAATACGGCTACAATAATTTCAGTATGCACAATAGCTGGCATTGCTGCTCATGTATGTGATACATGTACCGTAGGTGGATATACAGATTGGTATTTGCCGAGCAGAAATGAACTACAAAAGCTTTACTTAAACAGAACTACAATCGGAGGATTTTTTGCAGGACAATATTGGAGTAGTAGCGATGTAATGGGAGTAGGAGCATACAACATAGACTTTAGTAACGGTAACATATGCAATTGTGGAAAAAACTACGCACATCACATCCGTGCAATTCGTTCATTTTAAAAACAAATCTGAATACTGTGAAAAGGATATTTAATGTTTTCTTATTGATACTGCTGGCTAATGTATCTATCGCCCAAGCCCCACAGGGCATTCCATATCAAGCTGTGGCTCGTAATAGCAGTGGTGCTATTCTTGCGTCTACAGCCATCGCTGTGCGCTTTACTATTCGAGACAGTGCTGCTACTGGTGCAATCAAGTATCGTGAGACGCATAGTGTAACCACCACAACTCAGGGCATGTTCAACGTAAACATAGGACAAGGTACACCTGTTACTGGCACGTTCTCTGATATCAACTGGGGTACAAACTCCAAGTTTATGCAGGTAGAGATGGATCCAGCTGGAGGCGCATCATATATAGATATGGGAACGACTCAGATGATGAGTGTGCCGTATGCAATATTCGCATCGAAAAGGCCAGGTTTAATACTGCCCGGAGATATGGAGTATTGGAATGGAAGTGTGTGGGTTAGAATTCCAGGTGGCACTAATGGTCAAACATTGTCATATTGTAATGGAGTTCCAACTTGGGGGCAGTGTCCTGGATTTTCGTCTCTCACAACTTCTGGTGTATCAAGTTTAACGTCAACGGGGTGTATTTCAGGTGGGAATATTAGCTACAGCGGCGGATCGTCAGTTGTTGCAAGAGGAGTTTGTTGGGGCACCTCTCCCGGCCCAACCATAGCACTTCCGACTAAAACATCCAATGGAACTGGCGTTGGTAGTTTTACAAGTGTAATTTCCGGACTGGTGGGTGGTGTCACATATTATGTTAGATCTTACGCAACCAACTCAACAGGGACCGCGTATGGAAATGAAGTTACTTTCTCGACTCTTCCATCAACTGTCCATAGTATAGGAGATACTCTTATGGGAGGTGTAGTTGCATATATTCTGCAGCCAGGTGATCCGGGGTATAGTTCTACGATTCAGCATGGTATTATTGCTGCTCCATATGATCAAAGTGTCGGTAAGCAATGGGGCTGCTCAGGCACTTGGATTGGAACTACATCCTCTGCATTAGGTACAGGACAGCCGAACACCTCTTCGATAAGTAGCTTGTGTGGCAATAACACTGCGGCATACTTATGTGACACTCTGAACTTAAATGGCTTCTCAGATTGGTATCTTCCAAGTTTGGGTGAATTGTCTAAACTCTACGACAATAAGGTTCTTATTGGTGGATTTGCAAACGACTACTACTGGAGTTCGCATGAAGTTGACAATCCGGGAGGTGCTTGGATCGTATCCTTCTACTATGGCAACTGGTTAGTATTTTCAAAAACGAATTCATACCGTGTCCGCGCAGTCCGCTCCTTCTAACCCCCAACCATCAAAAACAATCAACAATTCAAAAAATCAGGTTTTATGAGATATACAATCAAACACACACTCACAGTTCTTTGCCTGTTGCTGGCAGCAGCTGTTCATGCGCAGACGATAGAGCGGAAGGTGATCAACACCATGGGTGGTACATTGGCACCAAGTGGCGGGCCGCAGCTTACACATAACGTAGGCGAAACCTTCAGCACCACACTGGTGGCGGGTGGTTATTCGCTTACTCAGGGGTTCTTGCAGTATATGCCGGTGACTGTGCCACCTATTACCGGTACGCTTACAGTGTGTGTGGGTGCAACAACCACGCTAAGTGACTCTATGAGTGGTGGTACCTGGAGTAGTAGCAATACATCTGTAGCTACAGTTGGCTCTACCGGCATAGTGACTGGTGTTGCTGCGGGTACGAGTACAATCTCATACACAGTAAGTGGCAGTAGTGCCACTGCTGTGGTAACGGTTATTGCTACGCCAACAGTGTCGGCAATGTCTTTGTACTCTGGGGCTATGACCATCGGTCAGACGTTCCAGGGTGGTAAGGTTGCTTATATACTACAGCCGGGAGACCCCGGTTATGTTGCAGGCCGCAAGAAAGGCTTTATTGCAGCACCATCAGATCAGAGTGCCGGTATCAAGTGGGGTATATACGGAACCTACGGAGCTATTACGGCAACAGCTATAGGCACGGGTGCATCAAATACGGCTGCCCTTATACCTATACACGGAACAGGTACTGCCGCACATATGTGCGATACCTTGACATTGGGTGGATATGCTGACTGGTTCTTGCCATCGAAAGATGAGCTGAATAAAATGTACCTGAATAAGGTGGCTATAGGTGGCTTTTCAGGTGCCGACTATTGGGCATCGAGCGAGCGAGATGCAAATGTGGCATGGGCCCAGTATTTTGTGAATGGCGACCTGAGTATGGCTGCGGGTAAAGATCAGCTGCGGAGGGTACGTGCTATCAGGTATTTTGACATTGGCTCATCAGAGTTGTGCATTGGAGATACGTTGCAGCTGACTAATACTACCGGCGGTGGAACCTGGACATCGTCAAACACTGCTGTTGCTACTGTGGGTACCAACGGTAAGGTAACTGCTGTAACAGCAGGCACAGCTACCATTAGCTATACGGTTTCTAATTCCTGCGGCTCTGCCACTGCCACAGTGAATATCACAGTTAACACTACTGCGGCATCTATAACCGGTGCATCAAGTGTGTGTGCGGGTGCTACCACGACATTGTCAAATACTACGCCCGGTGGTACATGGTCTTCATCAAATACTGCTGTTGCTACTGTAGGTTCTACTGGTATTGTGACAGGCGTTGCTACAGGCACTGCAGTGATCAGCTATACACTGTCAGGCACGTGCAGCAGCACCAAGACCATTACCATCAATGCAAGCCCCACGGCTATAGGCGGTACACTGAATGGCTGTATCGGTATGACCAATACACTCACGTGCACACCGGCAGGTGGTGCATGGAGCAGCAGCACGCCATCAGTAGCCAATATCAATACAAGCGGTCAGGCCACAGGGTATGCAGCGGGTACTACCACTATCTCATACTCTCTTTCAACCGGATGTCGCTCTACAGCGGTATTGACTATCAATACACTGCCTGATTCGGTGAGTGGTGTTGCGGTAGTATGTGCCGGTCTCACCACAACGCTTACGGGTTACCCAAGCGGTGGTAACTGGACAAGTGGCAGCACCTCAGTCGCCACTGTTAACGCCGGTGGTGTTGTAACAGGTGTGGCACTGGGAACAGCCCGCATCACCTATAACAATGCAGGCGGATGTTACAAGATCAGGATAGTTACCGTGAACGCTGCACCACTTGCCATAACAGGTACAGCGGCAGTATGTGTGGGCAATACCACCACACTGGCATGCCCGGGAGGCGGAACCTGGAGTAGCAGTAACATGGCAGTAGGTACAGTAAATACATCGGGTGTTGTACGCGGACTAACAGCAGGCACCACTACGATCACTTACAGATTATCTACAGGTTGTATCAATACAAGAATAGTAACGGTGAACAACGCCCCTGCAGCCATTACGGGCACAGCCAGTATATGTGCGGGTACGACAACAACGCTTAGCAGCACCACAACCGGTGGTACCTGGAGTAGCAGCGGCCTTACGGTAGGTACCGTAGGCAGCATCACAGGTGTTGTTACCGGTATAACAGGCGGTGTAGTTACTATATCATACACCATAGCGGGAGGTTGCAGGACGACGAGAGTAGTTACCGTTAATAATAATCCGCCGACCATTGGCGGCACAGCCACACTGGCAACAGGTGGTACCACCACACTCACCAACTCAATGACGGGCGGTAGCTGGAGTAGTGGTAATACTGCTGTAGCTACGGTGGGTTCAACCGGTTTGGTAACGGGAATCTCGTCCGGAACAGCCCGCATCAGCTATACATCGGCAGCAGGTTGTTCGGCCACCAAGGTTGTTACCGTGAGCGGTACGATAGGATCGATAACAGGTACGACTACGGTATGTACCGGTACGACGACACTGTTATCATGCAGCCCTGCAGGCGGAGTATGGAGCAGTAGTAATACGGCGGTAGCTAATGTTAGCGCATCATCAGGATTGGTGACCGGCGTATCAGCAGGTACGGCAAGAATTAGTTACATTGTATCAGGTAGTTCGGTGACCACCGTTGTTACCGTATTTACAATGCCGGCGGCAATTTCCGGTTTGGGAACTGTGTGTTCCGGACTTGCGATCAATCTTACCAGTTCTACCGGTGGTGGTAGCTGGAGTTCATCTAATACAGTTTCGGCAACAGTGGGTAGTACAGGCGGAGTAACCGGCGTTGCAGTGGGAACATCTATCATAAGCTACTCTATGGGTGGCGGCTGTGTAACAACCAAGACTATTACTGTAAATACAACACCGGGAGCCGTAGGCGGTACCCTGACGGCTTGTGTAGGTTCTGCGGCAACACTTACATGTACACCAACAGGTGGTGCATGGAGCATAGATTCCTCGTCAATAGCAACTGTTAGCTCGGGCGGTTCTTTGACAGGTGTTGCAGCAGGCACAGCAACCATCTCTTACACAATGGGTACAGGCTGTCGCAGCACAGCTGTAGTGACCATCAATGCTATACCTGCAGCCATAACAGGTACATTGTCGGTGTGTGCAGGCAGTACCACCGCACTGAGCACATCCACTACTGGTGGCAGCTGGACCAGTAGTAATACTACAGTGGCCACCATAGGCAGTACAGGCGTTGTGAGCGGACTGACGGCTGGAAACACAACAATAGTTTATACGGCAGGTGGCTGCAGCACCACAGCGGTGGTGACGGTACAACCAACACCATCGGCCATATCGGGTGCACTTGCCGTGTGCGAAGGCAATACCGGTACACTGACCAATGCTTCAACAGGAGGTACATGGCTGAGCGATAATACAGCAGTAGCCACCATCGGTTCTTCATCGGGTACAGTAACGGGCGTAGCTGCAGGTACAGCCAATGTGACCTATACAGTATCTACAGGTTGTGCCGTTATGGCGGTAGTGACCGTAAACGGCGTACCGGGATCAATTACAGGTACAGGAACTGTATGTACAGGCACTACCACAACACTCAGCTGTACACCGAGCGGCGGTACATGGGAGACAACGACACCAAGCATAGCCACAGTGGGCAGTGCAACGGGCATAGTAACAGGTGTGAGTGCAGGTACTGCGGTAGTGACCTACTCGGCAGGATCAGGCTGTTACAGTACCACTGTAGTTACTATCAACCCGATACCGGCTACCCCTGCGGGCACAGCATCGGTATGTGAGGGAGCGACCGCTACACTTACATCAACAACAGGTGGTGGAAGCTGGAGCAGCAGCAATACGGCTGCGGCTACAGTAAACAGCTCGGGAGTGGTGACAGGCGTAGCTGCGGGAACTGCGGATATAGCCTACACATTGGCAACAGGTTGTCAGTCGGTAAGGACAGTAACGGTAAATGCACAACCTGCAGCGGTGACAGGAGCAGGTACTATCTGTACCGGAACCACTCAGACCCTCAGCTGTGCAACGACAGGTGGTACCTGGAGCAGCGGAACACCGACAGTTGCCAATGTAGGTTCATCTACAGGAGTCGTGACAGGCGTAACGGCAGGAACAGCTAATATATCCTATACCATAGGCGGCGGATGTGCGTCATGGGCAACCGTAACGGTGAACCAGACCCCTGCAACCATTACGGGTACTGCTAATGTATGTCCGGGCACCACAACAACCCTCGCATGCACTACAACAGGTGGTTCGTGGAGCAGTGCCAACACAGCTACTGCTACCGTGAACAGCACAGGAGTAGTAACGGGCGTTGCAGCAGGAACAGTAAGCATCAGCTATACCCTTAACGGTTGCTCATCGGCAAGGACGGTAACGGTAAATGCACTGCCGGGAGCAATAGGTGGCGGACCGACACTGTGCTCGGGTATCACCACTACTCTTACATGTACGCCATCGGGTGGTACGTGGAGCAGCAGTAACACAACGGTAGGTACCGTAGCCAGCACTACAGGCTCGTTCATAGGGCTCACAGGCGGCACGACGACTATCACATACAAATTGGCTACCGGTTGTCAGATGACATCGGTACTGACCATCAATCCATCGCCTGCGGCAATATCGGGTGCATCAACGGTATGTCTGGGTACTACCATCACGCTTACCAGTGCCACAAGTGGCGGCAGCTGGAGCAGCAGTAACACAGGAGTGGCTACCATAACAAGCTCGGGCGTAGTATCGGGCGTGGTGAACGGAACCGCTACCATCAGCTATACAACAGGCAGCTGTTCTGCAACAAAACTGGTGACGGTGAACACGATGTTCGTATCTGATACTACCTATAATATGTGTCTGGGAATAACTAAAACCCTGATAGATGCAGTGCCGGGTGGTACATGGGCAAGTAGCACACCATCCATAGCATCGGTAGTATCGGCTACAGGTGTTGCCACTTCGTTTGCGGTGGGCATGACGACCATTACCTACAGCTTTGGTGCAGGTTGCAGCAAGACCACACCGCTGTATGTACAGAACACATCAGCTACCATATCCGGTCCATCGGCTATATGTGAGGGTGCATCAGCCAGCATGAGTGTGGCATCGGCCTATATGGGCGGATCTTGGAGCAGCAGCAATACAGGCATTGCTACCATCAATATGTCTACAGGTCTGATAACCGGTGTTACCACGGGTACTACGGTGATCACGTATACGCTGATAGATTGTTATACGACTAAAATTGTAACCGTAAATCCGAGGCCGGCTACTATCACAGGTACAGCGTTTACCTGTATCGGTAATACCACTACACTGGCCAATGCCACAAGCGGAGGTACGTGGAGCAGCAGTGCTGTTACCAAGGCAACAGTGGGCAGTACGGGTATAGTTACCGGTGTGGCAGCGGGTACATCTACTATCAGCTATACGCTGAGCACAGGTTGCAGCCGCACAGTAATAGCGACAGTATCATCGGCGCCGGCATCTATAACAGGTACAACCAATGTATGTGTGGGTAACACCATCAACCTTGCCTGCACATCGGCAGGAGGTACGTGGAGCAGCAGCAATGCATCAGTAGCAAGTGTAGATGCAGCGGGCGTGGTGAGTGGTACTACACCTGGTGTAGCCACCATCAGCTATGGTTATGGCGGTAGCTGCACTGCAATAAAGGCGATTACTGTGAACCCTACACCGGGTAGCAGTACAGGGCCTGATTTGGTATGTGTTGGCCAATCAGTGACGCTGAGCAATGCCCTGACAGGAGGTACATGGGCGAGCAGTAGTGGAGCAACAGCAACTGCCAACTCTGCAACGGGGGTGATCACAGGTATGTCATCAGGTGTGGTTAATATCACTTACCGAACTACAGGCAGCTGTATCACAGTGAAGCAGGTGACGGTGAATGCGGCTATGCCTGCGATCACAGGTGGCACTGCAGTATGTGTGGGCAGCACAGTGACCCTGAGCACTACAGCTACGGGAGGTACGTGGAGCAGTTCGGTACCTGCCAAGGCAACCATAGATGGCACCACCGGCGTGGTGACAGGTGTGGCTACAGGTAGCAGTACCATTACCTACATGGTGAGCACAGGATGCTTCAAGACATCGGCTATGCTGGTGAACTCTGCACCTGCAGCAATATCGGGTGCATCGAGCGTGGTGGTGGGTTCTTCAACCACACTCACATGTGCCACAACAGGCGGAGCATGGACAAGCAGCAATACAGCTGTTGGTACGGTAACAAGTGCATCGGGAGCGGTAACGGGTATCAGTGCCGGTACTATGACCATCTCTTACACCATCACCACAACAGGCTGTCGCTCAACGAAGGCTATGACGGTGAACCCTACGCCGTTGGCAAGGGGTGTTGAGGGAGCGGACAATGGAGGTATCAGGTTCGGGGTATATCCTAACCCTACACAGGGTACGCTTACGGTAGAGACATCTACCGCAGGTACATTCAGGATATTTACCATAGACAGCAAACTGATTGGTACTTACCATATCGAAACACCTTCATCAACCATACAGCTACCGGGAGATCTGGCATCGGGCATCTACATGTGTCAGTTCAGCAGAGAAGACGGCACTATGGAGACCGTAAGGCTGATCTATCAGCAATAACTACAACGAGACGCTCTTCTGCAGGGAGGACGTCTCTGTTTAATTAGTAAATAACAAAGACTATATAATGAAACAATTACTCAACATTTTTGTATTGCTGCTATTGGCTAATATAGCTATGGCGCAAGCGCCTCAAGGGATACCTTACCAAGCGGTAGCTCGTAACAGCTCAGGTGCTATACTGGCATCTACAGCTATTTCCGTGAGGTTTACAATCAGAGATAGTATTGCTACGGGTACTATCAAGTATCGAGAAACGTTCTCGGTGACTACCTCTGCACAGGGTATGTTTTCTGTAAACGTAGGACAGGGCACACCTATAACAGGTACATTCTCTGTCATCAATTGGGGTGCAAACTCCAAGTTTCTACAAGTTGAATTGGACCCTTCGGGGGGGTCTTCTTACATAGATATGGGTACAACGCAGATGATGAGTGTACCGTATGCATTGTATGCAGCTAATAGTGGCGGAAGTGGCCCGTGGCAAGATAGCGCCGGTAATATTTTTAATACAAATGTAACATCAAGGGTGGGTATTGGTACCCATTTCCCCCGTGCAAATCTCCATGTTAATAATAGCGATGCTATTTTTACCGGAAAGAGTTGGGGTGATTTCTGGTCTGACTTTTCTTCGGGGACTGTAGGTGATCCGGCTGTTAGCGGATCAGGAAGCAGAATGATGTGGTATATGGATAAGGCTGCGATAAGAGGTGGAATTGTCTCTGGTACAAATTGGGATAAAGACAGTATTGGTATTGGTTCTTTGGGAATAGGATTAGATGGGATTGCATCAGGTCAATTCTCAATGACTGTGGGAATGGCATGTGCGGCGAGAGCAACAAATGCAGTAGCAATGGGCAATCACTGCCAGGCAAACGGAGCTGCCTCATTCGCAATGGGATACCAATGTACTTCAAATGCAGCAGGTAGCGTTTCATTTGGAGAGACTTCTGTTGCATCAGGTGTTAACAGTTTTGCCTGTGGTAGTTCGGCAAATGCACAGGGCGGAGGCTCTGTGGCATTGGGCATAAATAGTTTGGCAACGGGACATGGGTCAGTCGCACTAGGTAACTTTACCATGGCATCGGGATTTGCATCAACGGCAATTGGAAATGGAACTATTTCCTCTGGGAATGAATCGACTGCTCTCGGTTACCTTTCAAATGCAAGTCAACATTGTTCAGTGGCAATGGGAATTTCTACGCTGTCAAGTGGAGTAGCAAGTCTTTCTACAGGCTGTCAAACTATTGCCAGCGGAAATAACTCTCTTGCAGCCGGATTCTTTTCTGTGTCAAGTGGCGCAGAGTCATTTGCACTTGGAACCTACGTTTCCACAAATGAGAAACTGGGCTCTTTTGCTTTTGGCGATGCATCAACGATGTACACTACCGAAGGATATTTAATGAACTCACTTGAGAACCAAATGTCCATGCGTTTCACAGGTGGCTATAAGCTATTTACTAGTTCTGATCTTAGCACCGGTGCATATATGAACGCTGGTGATAACAGTTGGAGTACCATAAGCGATCGCCGAAAAAAGGAGAACTTTGCTGCAATAGATGGTGAGGCATTCCTAAGAAAGATATCAAAGTTCAATCTCACAAGCTGGAATTACAAAGGTCAGGATCCTAAAGTGCACCGTCATTATGGACCAATGGCACAAGACTTTTATGCAGCGTTCGGTGAAGACGAATATGGTACTGTAGGTAATGATACAACCATTAATCAGGCAGATATGGAAGGGGTGAGCTTTACTGCAATTCAAGCCTTGGTGAAGCGCACGGAAGAGTTGCAGAAAGAAATAGCGCAACTCAAAAACGAGAATCACGGACTGAAAGCAGAACTAAGTTCAAGAGATGCACAGATCAATGACAGGCTTTCAGAGCTGGAGCGAAAAATTAGATTGGGTGAAACAGCTACGAAATAGGCTGTTGTTCATCTTTGCATAACATCATTCCTACCACTATAAAGCTATCAAGCCGGCAGCAATGTCGGCTTTCCTTTTTCTGCTACAGCATATACTTTACCAGTAGTACTAATCTGTCCATGCTTGGTACAGGCATACCATTAAACTCAATTTTTGTGTCTGTAAACTCCACATCCTTTACAGCACTGTATATAGCTTCCCATGTTGCTTCACGGCTCTCATAACATACCATAGCGCCGTCGTCTATCGAGACATTATATCCTCTCTCAACCTTCTCAAATTGTACCTTCAGAACAGACATAGTGTAAAGATAGGTAGAGGTGAATGATGTAATTACCCCTACATATTTCTGGGTGCTAATTTCAAGTGGTTGTCTCTGCATCCATCCATCAGTATGTAGGTCCTGAATCTACTACTGACTCAATGACTGATTGTGTGGCCGCAGGAACCAATGAAAGCAGATCAAGACCCGTGCTGGCTTCAATTGCATCAACGGTGGTACGATAGTAGCTCCATGGATTTGAGTTTACTGTCTGCACGTTAGGCATTACGACCGCTATCACCCGCGTTGTTGCGTTAACTCTGCACAGATCAGAAGTACCTTGTGGCAAGACCACTATTACCTTCCAGTAGTATGCAGGGACTGATATTTTATTGCTTGCTATGCTCATTGTAACTCCACCAAGGCTACCAGTGCCACCTGTACCATAACTTCCGGCAATTATATAGAGTTCTTTATTCTGAGTTATGAGTGTCCTGCAATAAGATTCAAGATTCTCCCACGTCTGCTGATTGAGGATTGGGGCCTGTGGAGCTATGTTCGTCATCTTGAAGGTGGCTGCATTGTCTGTATCACTTCCGTCTCTGTCGTCGGACGGACAAATATGCCCGCGATCGAAGCCAGTGCCCGTGTAGTTGGTGGTTGTAGCCTTGAAGTACCCGGTAGGCAACATGCCATCTTGAGTGAAGCAATTGCATCGTGGTGTTGTTCCTTTCCACGCACTGCTCAAATGCCAACTTACCCAGTTCGCAATTCCTTTATGGTTGTTGTATGATAGGGAGAATTGGTGTCTGGAGATCAAAAAGTTGGTGGAGTCAGTTGGGCTCGATGTGGCATTACTTGGATTGCCCAAAGCCATATTATTGTCGCGCGTGGGTAATGTATCGGTGAGGCAATAACAATTTGCGGCGCTGATACCGGGTATGACTACAAACGCTCCGTTTCCTGAATATAGTGTGTCACCTGTATTACTCACTTTTAGTTTTATGGAAGCCGCATAAAGTGAGTATGGAACGCTCATTAGTTGTTCGGCACCAAGGTGTGTATAGGACGTATCCCCGCCTACAGCAATCTCTGTTTGAAGAAAGAAAGTGCCATTGGACCAGTTGACCCCGGAAAATGATCCTATGTTGGGTGTCCCGTTACCTATAGCCAAGGAGAACATCCCACCTGGTGATGTAGTAATATTATGCGTCTCGCTATAACGTATCGGCCCTGTAATAGTAAATTCCCTTATACTGATGCGCACCGAAACAGGGGTTGCAGAAAAAATGTGCCCGCTACTATCTCTTGCAATTGCCTGATAGGAGATGCTTTGAGGAGTCTGCCCACCGGCGTAGTAACCAAATACAAGTAATGACAAAATTAGCAGCAGTCGTTTCATATATTTCTATTCAGCCGATTCGGAAATTTATTGTGGAAGTGAACAGCAGCGCAAATTGAGTGTATTTTTTGATCATTTATTGATGTATAACTCCATAGATAGTTTAGTTTTTTAATTACGAACGAAATGTAAAGAAACAACCGAACACGGCTTGGGTTCGGTTGTTTCTTTTACTTATCTCAGTTAACGTTTAGCCTAAAGTTGAACCGTGTTCCTGAAGGGGTTAATATTTGACCAAGATACATGCCGGCAGACAAGCCATTTGGCATTTCAATGTTGTTAGTGCCGATTTCTATGGCGCTCATCAAGACCACTTTTCCATCGTAAGACAACAGCGTGAATGCGCCCTGCTCTGAGCTCTCAATATGCAGCAAGTCTGAGACAGGGTTCGGGTAGACAAAGAATTTTGGCCTGTTTTCGTCTGACTGAACTGACTCTTTTGCAGCGGTCACCGTAAACGTCACCGACTTGAAGCATCCGTTAGGAACTGTGTAGGTGATTAGGGTTGAACCGGTAGCTACACCGGTGACAACGCCACTTGCTGATGTGACTGAAGCGATGCTACTGTTGCTACTTGTCCATGCTC
>JACCEA011396495.1_pt1 | contig 28389 bp, 26 predicted proteins | sample 7449851 | NCBI WGS metagenome assembly JACCEA01 (sample SAMN15323453, study PRJNA562643) | freshwater metagenome | isolation source: river surface water | place: USA:Blue River Watershed | collected 2017-08-18
ATGGTTATCAAGTTACACTTTGTACCGATGGTGCCGAAGGTTTTAAACGCTTCAACGAAGAGAAATTTCATTTATGCATCTTCGATGTAATGATGCCAAAAAAAGACGGATTCTCTTTGGCACGCGACATTCGTAAAATCAACGTTGAAATTCCTATTTTGTTCCTAACTGCTAAGTCGATGACTGAAGACAAGGTGGAAGGTTTCAAAGCCGGAGGCGATGATTATTTAACAAAACCATTTAGCGTGGAAGAATTGCAATTAAGAGTTGCCGCACTTCTCAAACGTGTAAACATTATTGTAGAAAAAGAAGACGATTCCATATTATCAATTGGCAATTACGTTTTTGATACAGTGAATTTTACATTGAAACATAGCTCTTTTGAAAAAACGCTCACTAAAAAAGAAGCACAGATTTTAAAGATTTTGATGAAATTTAAAAATCAAGTGGTTGCAAGAGAAGTTGTGTTAAATGGTGTTTGGGGTCAAGACGATTATTTTGTTGGTCGCAGCCTAGACGTTTTTATTACTAAGTTAAGAAAGTACCTCAAAGAGGATGAGTCAATCCAAATCTTGAATATTCATGGAATTGGATTCAAACTAGAAATTTCCTAATGGAATATATTTTACACCTTGAAACTTCTACAAAAGCTTGCTCCGTTGCACTTTCTTGCGATGGAAAATTAGTTGCTTGTAAGGAAAGCTTGACAGATGCGTATGCACACAGTGAAAGCTTGACGGCCTATATTCAACAGGTAATGAAAGAATCCGGAATTGAAATGAAGCATTTAAATGCAGTTTCAGTGACTTCAGGACCTGGATCTTATACTGGTTTGCGGATTGGTGTTTCAACAGCGAAAGGTTTATGTTATGCTCTTGGAATACCAATGATTGCCGTTGATTCGTTAGTTTCTATGGCTACTTTAGCAAAAGATAAGTATCCGAATCAAAATTTATGTGCTTTGATTGATGCGCGACGAATGGAAGTGTTCAGTGCGATTTTTTCACCAGAATTGGAGTTGATTAAACCAATTTCAGCAGATGTGTTGGAGGATGAAAATGTATATGCTAACTTTGAACCATTCGTTTATTTTGGGGATGGTGCAAACAAAATGGAAGCGCATTGGAAGAACCGAAATTGTAACATAGATACTGAAATTCACGCGTCAGCAAAAGGTCAAATCACAATTGCATATCACAAGTATCAAACTGCTGCGTTCGAAAACGTCGCGTATTTTGAGCCGTTTTACTTGAAAGACTTCGTCAGTACTCAGAAAAAATCGTAGTTTATTTCTTCTTTCCGAACGTATGAAGATATGACAAATTAATCAACATATCAGTGTTACGCGTTGTTCTGTAATCGCGTAGCATTAAACCAACTGTAAATGTGTTTGAGGAATTGAAATCCAAATCAGTACCGATTGTGTAGCGTACTTCATTCATCAAGCCTTCAGTAACGAAATCATCTCCTGATAAAAAGAAATATTGGTTGGTTCTGTAAAATAACTCACCACTCACAAAAGGTTTAATCAATTTACTTTTTAACTGAGGTTTCAACGTCAATTTATTTCTCCAGTACCATTGATCTCGTTTGAATTTAAACGATTCAAATTGAATTTTAGAAGACAATTGGATTGCAAGAAATTTATCCGTTTTCAACCATTCTGAAGGTTCTAATTGAAGTCCAAAAGCGAATCGTTGTGAAGTCATTTGTTTTTTTCCATCGATTAATGCGTAATCATTTGTTTGCCACGAATTTCTATACAAAAGACCAACCTTAATAGATTTGTTAATCGCATATTTCGATTCAAGTGTGAACAATGATTTTGAATACAATTTTTCAGTCAAATTCCATCTTCCCTGAACTTCAGCCTCGACCGACCATTTTTTGGTGATTGCATATTTACCGCCAATCGATGTACGATTATACACCGAACCGAACTGCCCATAGCTCGTTCCGCACATTAAAACGGATAAAATAATAGAAAAAAGTACTCTCATTATTGCACAATTGATAGTACACCAATTTCATTAATAGTAGCTTTCTCAGTGATTTCAATTTCCTTGTAAACAGGAACCATTTCACCCGTTGTTGCATCTTTAGTCAGTGCATAAACTTTGTATTTTCCAATTTGTAATCCTTCAAATGTGAAAGTTCCATCTGCACCTGTTCTCGCGATATCGTTGAACACTGTTCCGTCTCCGTAAATCAAATATACTTTTTCATCTGTCATGGCTAATTCAGCTCCATTCACATCTGCTTTTCCTTGATTTGTCACATCTACATTGAAATTAGTCGTTCCATTATCAGCATCTGTAATTTCTGTATGTGCCGAACTAACCAAGGTCAAAATATCATTGTTCTGAGAAATTGTAAAATCTCCATTTAAAGCAGCATTGATTGCTGTTAATGTTGCGTTGGCAATTTCAAGATTTGAATCGCTGTAATTGAAATTAACCTGAATTCCTGTGCGACCTTGTAATTGTGGGTCTCCATTACTCACCCAAGTCGGGTTGTTATACCAAACATAGTATAAGGTTCCGCCTGCAGGACCATTGAATAGAAAATAATCACCATGTTCGATATCATTTCCTTGCTTCACAGTAATATCAATTGTTTCTGATTCACCAGTTGAATTATTCACTCCAACTACAGTTCCACGAATTGCCGATGTTCCACCTGGTCCAGCTACTTTTTTACAACTTGTCAAAGCTCCAACGAAAAGGAGTGAAAATAAACTGATTTTTAAATATGAGGTCATTTTACAGTAATTTTTAGTGTTTTAAAGAATCCATTTTTTTGTTGCACGGTTACGAAGTAAATACCTTCGCTATAGTTTGATAAATCAAGTGTGGTTTCTTGGAAATCGGAAAGATCTTTCTGCTGAATTAACATTCCTTGAGGTGAAATAACTTGTATTGAAACATTCGCCAAAGTATTGTTTACACGAATTGTTACCTTGTCAGAAGTTGGATTTGGGAATGCTAAAAGTTGATTTCCACTTGTTAAATCATCAAAACCTAAATCGTTGCAAGTACCAAACATGTTGTTATCCATCCACGTCAAACGTCCCAACAACCATTGTTTCATGTAGTCAATTTCTTCTTGATATGTGTTACCAATGAAATTGTTTGGCCAAACATATGTACCTAAAATTGGCCATCTATTGTAGTTTCTCGCAGCTGGATCAGTTAACATCAACGCCATACTATCGATGTAATCCATTAAATAATTTGTACTTAATGTTGTTTGACGTAATTCTAACCAACGGCATTTTACAGCATGTGCATATTCTGGATCTTGTAAAAGTCGTCCCCACCAAAATGGGTTCTGCCATCCACCACCACAGATTGAATTGAAATTGATTTCCCAACCCGTTGTATCTCCGCCTTGACAATAGTTGGCATTTCCAAAACCTAGGTTAAAATCCCACAATGGACCTGCAACAATTTCACCACCTTCACTTACACGATTTTTGTGTAGATAAGTGGAAATACGATAACCATCCACGTTTTTAGAAACTTCGTTCACCAACATGAAATCGATAAAAGAGGCTTCGTCAATGAATGGTTTATAACCTAAAACAGGATCTGTGAAATTTGATCCGGCAAGTGCATTTTCCCAATTCGTGACAAAATCTTCAATGTATTGTAATTGAGTTGGATGCATGTCAATCGCTTCTGGGTCATGTAACTGATATCCGATTGCACTATTTCCTGGCGCCGCACTTGTGTAGGGTGAGTTCCACGAAACTACTCCACCGGCTGTCGTTTTGTCAATCTTGAAAATGTATCCGCCAGTTAATTCATTGTTTAACGTATCGTTGTAATTCAGCGGATCAATATTCACGCGACCTGGATTCACTTTAATTCGTTCCATAAACACATAAACTCCAATATACTCTCCATTGAGAACAACTTCACATAATTGCGTTCTTGGAGCCCAACGTCCCATTTCAGTCCCGATTTTGTACGTTAAAACGTTTCGAATTAATGCTTTGTCGGTGTAGGGTGCGTATAAAATCCAATCGTTATCAGCTGGCCAATCAAAAATGGATGCGTTGTAATTGATGTTTGGATCTGGACCTCTTGTTTCCAAACCATAAGATTTCATTGGAAATGTATTCGAAGATGAACCTCTTCGCTCTATGGCAATTTGTCCATAAAACTCATTGGTTGGATCTGTAATGTGGTTTGTTAATCCAGGTCCGTTATTGATAATTCCCATGAATCCATCAATTTTAGGTTCGTCTGGAATCGTAACTCCATTTGTATTTAAAATCACAATGGGCAAATTGGACGACGATAATTCAACTGGTGGCTCAAACCATGTTGGTGTTGGACCATAATTCGTTGAAGTATTTGAAATACCAAAAGATAAAAATGCGCGTGAAGTAAAATCAGATGATCCCGCCGTTTGATTATGTGTTTCAACGCATAAAACGTTTGGACCATTCACAATTGCTGATTGAACTTGTGCTTGCGTGTACACAAATTGATCGGGATAGCCTCCTGAATACAATACTGCCTCGTGTGATATTGAAGCCAATTGATTGTAAGTTGGTTGACCTGTTCCTGTGAGACCATTTCTAGCTATTTCAACACCATTTAAATATGCGACAAAACCATCGTCGTAATCCATGTTGAAAATCGCTTTTGTTATCAAACTTACATCTACCACATTAAAGGTAATTCTTTGATAAACAGAGATAGTTCCGGTAGGAAGAGCTGTATTGTCGTCACTGTCACCAAAGCCAAAACCTCCAGGTCCTGTATTCCAAGTTGACGCATCAAAACTCGGGGAAATCCAATTTGATGGAGTTGCTGCAGTTGGAATCGTATAACTCCATGTACTATTGTCATAAACAACAGTTTCCCAATGGTCAGATTGTGCCTTAATATGAAAAGCAGAAATCAACAAACAGGAAAAAAGAGTGGTTTTTTGTATAATTTGTTTTAACATGCCTATTGAATTAGGTTATACAAAATGAAGCGTGAAATTAAATTATTTTTTAATTAAACCTAATTTCACGTTAATTTAATTTGCTAGAAAAGACGTCGCAGCTTCCAAATAGGTTGAGTTCTCTTCGAAATTATTGTGATCTTGTCCTTTAATCGGAACAAAAATGTCCGTTTTTTTTAAGTCGGCTTTTAACTGTAAGGAACAATCGAAGGGTATTACAGGATCATTATCTCCGTGAACTAATAAAATGGGCATTTTTACTTGCTGAACGTATTTGTAGGTGTCAAATTTATATTTCAATAAAAATGGCGGGATCACTTTGTAGCGACGAATCGTCATGTCAGAAAGTGAATAATATGGCGCAATTAGTATGAGTTTTTTTGGTGAATTTTTTGCTGCCAACATTGCCGCCGAACATGTTCCAAGCGAGTAACCAATTACGTTGATATCCGATTCTTTATAACTCTTTTTTAGTTCATTATAAAACGCTTGCACATCTGAGAAAAATTGTTCCTCACTCTCCATTTCACCAGTGCTTTTTCCATATCCACGATAGTCAAATGAAAAGAAATCGAATCCTAAATCTGTGTAGAACTTTGCTGCTTCCGCTTGTTTCAGAATATTTCCCGAATTTCCATGACAGAAGAAAATCAAACCTTTGGAATCTTTAACCTTAAACAATGCTCCATTCAATGTCTCTCCATTTGATGTAATGTTAACTTCCTCAAAATCTTGGTTGAATTGGATTACCGTATCAGCTTTCAGTTTTTCTGGATGAAAAATAAAAGATTCTTGTGTGAAATACATGTATCCACATGCTCCAACATACAGAAGCATAACGATGAGAAGTAGACGTTTGATAAATTTTTTCATTTGTAAGAGCGTGAAGAGAAATTGAAAATTAACTTGCTCTAAAATAGCGAAAGAACTTAGAACATTGTACTTTTATCCTTTAGAATTTCTTTAAAACTCGAATTAATTGAATTTAAGAAGCAAAATACGTGAAGGGAAGCGACCATTTTTAATTTCTGGTCCATGCAGTGCAGAGTCGGAAGAACAAATGTTTTCTATCGTTCAAGACTTGAAAAAGTTGTCTTCTACTGAATTGATTCGAGCTGGAATTTGGAAGCCGAGAACACGTCCTAACTCTTTTGAAGGAATGGGTGAAGTTGCTTTACCATGGCTTATTGACGCTGCAAAATCCGTTCAATTGCCTACCGCTGTGGAAATTGCAAATAAATCACATGTCGAACTTGCGTTGAAAGCAGGTGTAGATGTTTTGTGGATTGGCGCTAGAACAACTGTGAATCCTTTTGCTGTTCAAGAAATTGCTGATGCTTTACAAGGTGTTTCAGTACCCGTAATGATTAAAAATCCTGTTAATCCAGATTTGGAATTGTGGTTAGGAGCTTTCGAACGCTTAGAGCAAGCTGGTGTCTCTGATTTAACCGCTGTTCACCGAGGTTTCTCTTTTTACAAGCACCCGAAATATCGGAATGTTCCTAGCTGGGAAATTCCAATCGCTTTGCGTGAACGTATGCCTGAAATCCCAATGATTTGTGATCCAAGTCATATCTCAGGAAGACGTGATTTGTTACTAGAAGTATCGCAAAAAGCAATGGATTTAAATTTTGACGGATTAATGATTGAAACACATCCAAATCCAGATGAAGCGTGGTCTGACGCGAAACAACAAATTACAGCGAATGGGCTTGTTGATTTGATGAGTCAACTCGTATTGCGCTCTAGCGATTTGCCAGTCGAAAATGAACTGTTAAAAGAACTTCGTACAAAAATTGGGATACTCGATGATCGCTTATTCGATTTATTGTCTGAACGCATGCGCATAAGTGAACAAGTAGGGAATTACAAGCGTGAACACAATATGACGATTCTTCAACAAGAACTTTGGGCAAAAATGATTGCACATCGCTTGGAAATGAGTGATGAAATGAATTTATCGGAAATGTTTGTCCGTAAATTTATGGACGCAATGCATCAAGAATCGATTCGCCACCAAACCAAAGTAATGAATCCAAATTTGACGAAAAAAGAGAATCAATGATACGCGAGGTTCTTCCAAGTCATCTTCAGGGAACAATCCAAATTCCGCCATCTAAAAGTGATGGTCAAAGGGCAATAATTGCTGCTTCACTTGCAGGAGGAACATCAATTGTTTCAAATATTGGAACGAGTGAAGATGTTCGTCATGTCATCGATGCGGTTGTTTTACTTGGTGCAAAAGTAGAAGTTCAGGATGATGATTCGTTGTCGATTCAAGGAGGGGAATTAAAGTCTCCAACTGATTTAAATGTCGGTGAGAGTGGGCTTGCTGTTCGTTTATTAACACCAATCGTCGCATCGTTTAATTCTAACATATGTATAGATGGAAAAGGTTCTTTGAAGAATCGCTCCATGCATTTTTTTGATGAGGTGCTTCCGAAAATGGGTGTTCAGTTTATATCGACAAATGGTTTTTTACCCATTCAGGTTAAAGGTCCTATGAAAGGTGGAACTTATACAGTGGATGGTTCTCAAAGTTCGCAATACATTTCTGGCTTATTGATGTCCCTGCCTTTGATCGACGAATCATCAGAATTGAATGTTGAGAGTCTGGCGAGTAAACCGTACGTTCAAATGACATTGAATACGCTTCGCAAGTTTGGAATTCAAATCGAACATGATCAATTCTCTCGATTTTTAATTGCAGGAAAACAACATTATATCTCTTGCGATTATCAGGTGGAAGGCGATTGGAGTTCAGCGAGTTATTGGCTAGTTGCAGCAGCACTAGGTGCTAAAATATCGATAACTGGATTGGCAATGAATAGTCTTCAAGCAGACAAAAAAATGTTGGATGCTTTAGTGGCAGCAGGTTGTAATCTAATCTTTACACCGGATGGTATTAAAGTCAATTGTGAACAAAAAAGAGCTTTTCAGTTTGATGCAACCCATTGTCCTGATTTGTTCCCAGCATTGGTTTCATTCGCTGCATTGTGCCCAGGAGTTTCAATCATTAATGGCGTGAAACGCTTGAAAAACAAGGAAAGTGACCGCGGTTTTGCATTGAAAACAGAATTTGAAAAACTTGGGGTTCAAATTGATTTAATTGACGATGAAATGCACATACAAGGAACAACTTCCATTGAAGGAGGAATCGTGAATTCAAACAATGATCATCGCATTGCTATGTGTTTGGCAATTGTTGGGTTATTTTCTGAAAAAGGCATCAAAATCGAAAATGCGGACGCTGTTGCGAAAAGTTATCCAGATTTTTGGAATGATTTGGAAAAGTTGATTTGCTAAATCAGCTAAATTCAATTGTAACCAATTGACTCAAATTAGTTTTATTCCCAAACAAACTATTATGAAAACAATTTTACTCCTTTTACCATTTCTTACGTGCGTCATTTTAAGTTTCTCAATTTCTGAAAAACAAGATAAGCAAATCAAAAAATCACTTGCGAAAAGCATGTCTTTTGTTCCTTCTGGAAATGTATATGTAAATGATACGTTAAAATCAGTTCAATCATTTTACATTTCGAAAACGGAAGTTTCAAATGCCGAATACAAGCTGTTTTTACATGATTTGCAATTGGCTGGCGATCTCGAAAAATTGGCAATTGCACAAATTGATTCTTTGAAATGGAATTTGGGAGGAAGTATGAATATGAGTTATGTTGACTACTACTTTTCACATCCAGCCTATAAAGATTATCCAGTAGTAAATGTTTCCTATGAAGCTGCTTTGTTGTATTGCGATTGGTTAACTTCGAAATTCAACAAGCAATTTGGGACGACGAAGTTTAAATTCCGTTTACCTACAAAAGAAGAATTTGTAAGAGCTGGAAGAGGTGATAACCGGACGGTAGGATATGCTTGGGGTACAAATAAACTAAGAAATTCGAATGGTCAAATGATGTGTAATCACTTGCAATTAGGTGCTGAAAGTATTCATAGAAATCCAAGCACTGATAAATATGAAGTAATTCCAGTATTTGACGATTTAGCTTTTGGTGGATTTGATGTTACGGCTCCAGTTAAATCTTATTGGCCAAACCAATTTGATGTGTACAATTTGAATGGTAACGTTGCTGAAATGCTTTCCACAAAAGGAATTGCTTTGGGCGGAGCTTGGCGAAATACAGGTTATGACGTGCGTTTAGAATCAGAAACGTTGTTTACAGAAGTGGCCCCAACTATTGGATTTCGTGTAATTACTTCATGGGTCGAATAAGCCATTTTTTTCATTCATAGCAATTGTTATCTTTGGGTAAAATTTGCAAAATGACACTAAAAGAAACAATTGAAGCAGTTGAAATATTCCACAATGCATTCGGAATAGAAAACAATTATACGCCAACAACAGAACTAACGGAAGTAGAAATTTTGTTGCGCTACAAGCTAATGCGCGAGGAAAACGAAGAATACTTGGAAGCAGCTCAAAATGGTGATATCGTAGAAATTGCTGATGCTTTAGGCGATCAATTGTACATTTTGTGTGGAACAATCTTGAAACACGGTTTACAACATAAAATAGCTGAAGTTTTCCAGGAAATTCAACGTTCAAATATGAGTAAATTGGATGCGGATGGAAAGCCAATTTATCGTGAAGATGGAAAAGTGATGAAATCAGACTTATATTTCAAACCAAACATCAAAGACATCCTAGAAGCATAAGATGCTAGAAACCATTTTAGGCATTGGTGAGCGCCTACCAGGCACAACTATTGATATCAAATGGGATCATCACATTTGCTTAAATGTTGGTGACAAAATGTATTTGATTACCTCTCCCGATCAAAACCCAATAAATGCATCAGTAAAGGTTTTAGATGAGAAGTTTGATGCTTTTTTGGAAAAAGAAGGTGTGCGAATAGCGCCTTATTTAGGTCGATACAAATGGATTGAAATCGATGATATTTCCAGATTTTCAGTCTGCGAATGGGAAGAAATAGTGAAGGAAGCACATGAATTGATTGCAGCAAAATTATCGCTTAAAAAACGTAAGGAACTTGGAATTGAAAACTAATTTTAACATTCGTGTTTATGGGCTTTTAATCAATGAATTAAATCAAGTCCTTATTTCTGATGAATGTCGCAATGGTTTTTCGTTTACGAAATTTCCCGGAGGAGGAATGGAATTTGGCGAAGGATTTAAAGAAACATTAATCCGCGAATTTCAAGAAGAATTGGGAATAGAAATTCATGTAAATGAACTGTTTTACTTCAATGAGTTTTTTCAGGTTTCAAAATTTAATCCCAAAGACCAGTTGTTTTCGTTTTATTACAAAGTAAGTTATGCCGACTGGAAATCAATCATCACAAATCAGCATGATGTTCCTTTAAAAACCGAAGGTGAAAAACATCGTTGGATTTCTTTGAATGAACTGAAAAAGGAGCAGTTTACTTTCCCAATTGACCAACTTGTTGCTGAAAAATTAGCTCAATAAAACGTGTCTGAAACACGCTGACAAACCATTTGACTGATGCGCTTGTTTAATTCAGCGCTGTTTGCATGGTAATAGTTTAATTCCTCATCAGCCAACAATCCGATAACACTTCCAATTAGTTGATGCTTTATGTTTGCTTGATTAGAAATGAATTGAGAGACCTTATTTTGAAATTCTAATCGTGATTTTTTCTCTTGAATTAATTTCAGAAATTGAGAATTGGATTTAAAATACTGCTCAAAAAAAGCATGTTGTAATTTCAAAATAGGTCGCAATACTTCATTTTGAAAACGCTCAATTTCTTTGCAGTTTTCAGTTAATGCAGTTGGAATGAGTGGTCGTAATTCTTTGAGTTGATTTCTATCCATCGTTGTTGTTTACCTACTCAAACAACTCATTCTTCAATAAGTTGTGGATTGATAACATAATCGTCCAAATAACTTTCGATTCGCTCATCATTAAAACTATGTGAGAAAAGAATGTGTTGGCATTTCGGCAAACTTTCAGCAATTCGTTGTAAGCGCATTTTGTGACCTTCTTTGAAAAGTGTTAAAGCATCATCCAAAATAAAGAGCTTCATCTGGCTTACGTTAAACCCATTTTGAATGTACAATTCGTACAATCTTCTTGGCGTTCCAATGATAATTTCTGTTCCGTCAAAAATATCATTGCGTTGCTGAATAATATTTCCTTTGTCGTGCACCAAATCCACAGTTAAATCTAATAATCGACAAATTTTGTAAATTTCATCGTGTAGCTCCTTCGCTTTTTCATTCGATTTACAAATGATGATGGCACGAGGAGACCCTTCACCTGGTTCAACAATTTTAGCAAGAACACATAACATAGCAGCTTTCGTTTTTCCAGCTCCTTCATGTGCTTCAACCAACAGGTTTTTTCCCGATTTCATTGCGTCAAGAACCTTGATTTGCAATGCATTCAATTCTGTAATGCCTTTTGCAGGTAATATTTCAGCTAATTCTGCACGTAATTTTGATAAACCCATTATTTCAGTTTTTCATTTTCTTTATGTCGCGAGTGATCACGTTTTGTTTTCTTCTCTAAATTTTTGCGAAGCGCTTGCTCTAAATCAATTCCCGTTTGATTGGCCAGACAGATTAAAACGAAAAGTACATCCGCCATTTCATCTCCTAAATCTTTCGATTTGTCAGATTCTTTTTCACTTTGTTCGCCGTAACGTCGCGCCATAATACGAGCAACTTCACCAACCTCTTCCATCAGCATGGCAGTGTTTGTCAATTCATTGAAATAACGAACGCCATATTCTTTAATCCAATTATCAACAATTTCTTGCGCTTCACTTATTTTCATCTTTTCGCTTATTGTTTGTTTTTTGAATCAATGATGATTGTCACCGGGCCATCATTCACCAAACTCACTTTCATGTCTGCACCAAATTCTCCCGTTTCTACTTTGGATGAACTTAAATTACTCAATTGTCGAATAAAATAATTGTATAGTGGAATCGCCACTTCAGGACGAGCAGCTTGAATATAACTCGGTCGATTTCCTTTCTTCGTTGAGGCATGTAATGTAAATTGACTTACAACCAAAAAACGTCCTCCAACATCTTCATAGGAAAGGTTCATTTTTCCTTCTTTATCACTAAAAATGCGTAAACCAAGTACTTTTTGAACCAACCAATCTGCATCATCGTTTGTGTCTTCGTGTTCAATTCCAACAAGAATTAACATGCCAGTTGAAATGGAGCCAACAATCGAATCGTTGATTTTTACTGCAGCTTCACTAACACGTTGAATGACAATTTTCATTTAAAATTTTGTTTAGTGATTACTGCGACGATACGTTTCGTTTTCATCTTCTGTCATCAATTGAACGTATGTTTGATAACGACTTTCACTTATATTTCCTTCCTCAACGGCTTCTTTTACAGCACATTTTGGTTCATTCAAATGCTGACAATTGTGGAATTTACACGCACCAATTAATTCGCGCATTTCCGGGAAATAATGAGAGATTACTTCTTTTTCCAAATCAACAATTCCAAAAGCACGAATTCCAGGTGTATCGATGATGTATCCGCCCGAAGCTAGTTTATGCATTTCTGCAAAAGTCGTTGTGTGTTGTCCTTGCAAATGAGCTTGAGAAATTTCACCTGTGCGCAAATCCAATTCAGGATCTAAGGCATTCACTAAAGTGCTTTTCCCTACACCACTATGACCTGAAATCATCACTTTTTTGTCCTTAATTTCTTCTCGAAGAAAATCAATGTTTGACTTGTTTTCCGCTGAAATTTTGTGACATTCATAGCCAATTGAACTGTATAAATCACATAAAGCATCGATGTACAACAAATCGTCTTCGTTGTATTGATCTATTTTATTGAAAAGCAGGGTTGTTGGGATACGAAAAGATTCTGCAGCTACCAAAAAGCGATCGATAAATGCAATGTGTGTAACAGGTGAATGAATTGTCACTAGTAAATATGCACGATCAACATTCGCCGCTAGAATTTGCATTTGTTTGCTCAAATTCGTGGACTTCCGAACAATGTAGTTTTTTCGTTCTTCGAAATCAAAAATGGTGCGTTTCCCTTCTTCGTCGATTGTGTCGTCAATCAAAACTACATCACCAACAGCGATTGGATTTGTAGTACGCAAGCCTTCAAGTCGTATTTTACCACGTATGCGGCAATTCACAACTGAACCATCTTCTAGTTCAACAGTGTACCATTTTCCGGTTGATTTTAATACGTTTCCTTTTGTTGGCATTGGTACAAAGATAAGCAGAAAAGGACAAAGGACAACTGCCAAATCTTTATCCTTGATTGGCAATTGCGTAATTAATCCTTATCTTCGCCTTTCAAATTTATACGCATGTCGATAGAGGTAAAAAACCTATTTAAATTTTACGGAGATCAAGCTGCAGTTCGTGATGTTTCCTTTTCAATTTCCAAAGGAGAGATTGTTGGTTTTTTAGGACCAAATGGTGCTGGTAAATCAACGACAATGAAAATTCTAACTGGATTTATTTCTGCATCATCTGGAGAAGTGAATGTGTGTGGAATGCCAGTGGATGTTGATTCCTTAAATACGCGTCAAAAAATTGGTTATTTACCAGAACACAATCCTTTGTATTTGGATATGTACGTAAAAGAATACTTGGAATTTGTTGGGAAAATTTACAAGGTAAAGGATTTGAAAAATCGCGTAAACGAGATGATTAAAGCAGTTGGATTGGACGTTGAACAAAACAAAAAACTGGGTGCTTTATCAAAGGGTTATCGTCAGCGCGTTGGATTAGCAGCGGCAATTATTCACGATCCTGAAGTATTGATTTTGGATGAGCCGACATCAGGTTTGGATCCAAATCAATTGGTGGAAATTCGTGAATTAATTAAAAAGATTGGAAAATCGAAAACGGTGATGTTGTCGACGCATATTATGCAAGAAGTTGAGGCGATTTGTGACCGTGTTGTAATCATCAACAAAGGACAAATTGTTGCAGATGATACTGCTTCTCACTTGCAAGTTGATCTTTCTCATCAAACGGTTTATGCAGAATTTGATGGTGAAGTTTCAAAATCAACTTTATCAAAAATCAAACATGTACGTAAGGTTGAGAAGGTTACGAATGGATGGTTGCTTGAAACGACAGATGACGTCGATTTGCGTAAAATCATTGCGAAATATGCACAAGAGAATAGCCTTCTGATTTTAACCATGAAAACAGAAGAGAAATCACTAGAAGAAGTATTTAAAGAATTAACAAAATAACAATGCCAACAAATTTTATTGAAGAATTGAAATGGAGAGGGATGGTACACGATATCATGCCTGGGACGGAGGAAGCGCTAAATAAAAAAGTTTCTAGTGGATACATTGGATTTGATCCAACTGCGGATTCTTTGCATGTTGGGCATTTGGTTCAAATTATGACTTTGGTTCATTTTCAACGCGCGGGACACAAACCGTTTGCATTGGTTGGAGGTGCAACAGGAATGGTTGGTGATCCATCGGGAAAATCGAAAGAACGCAATTTACTAGACGCTGAAACATTGGATCACAACGTTGCGTGTGTAAAAAGTCAACTTGAAAAGTTTTTAGATTTTAATGCTGGAGAAAATTCGGCGGAAATGGTCAACAACTATGATTGGTTCAAAGACATGTCATTTTTAGATTTCATTCGCGATGTTGGAAAACACATTTCAGTGAACTACATGATGTCGAAAGATTCTGTGAAATCACGTTTGGAAACTGGTATGTCGTTTACAGAATTTTCCTACCAATTGGTTCAAGGATACGATTTCTACTACTTGAACAAACACAAAAATTGTATTGTACAGTTAGGTGGTTCAGACCAATGGGGAAATATCGTTACTGGAACTGAATTGATTCGTAGAAAAAGTGGAGGTGAGGCCTATGCTGTTACAACACCATTGATTAAAAAAGCGGATGGAACAAAATTCGGTAAAACTGAAGGAGGAAGTGTTTGGTTGGATCCTGAGAAAACTTCGCCGTACGAATTTTATCAATTTTGGTTGAATTCGAGCGATGCTGATTCTGTCAATTATGTACGCATTTTCACCTTGAAATCGAAAGAAGAAATTGAAGCGATAGAAGCAGAACATAATGAAGCACCACATTTACGTGTGTTACAAAAAGCGATTGCTGAAGACATCACAACGCGTGTTCACGGTAAAGAAGCTCTTGATGCTGCAATTGCTGCGTCGAATATCTTGTTTGGAAAATCAACTTCTGAAGATTTGAAATCATTGTCAGAAAAGGATTTCTTTTCAGTTTTTGATGGTGTTCCTCAAGCGAAAATTTCTAAAGCAGATTTCGGAGATTCACTTTCAATTGTTGATGCTCTTTCTGCTAAAACAGGGTTCTTATCATCGAACGGTGAAGCAAAACGCGAGTTAAAGGCGAATGCTGTTTCTGTAAATAAAGAAAAGGTCGGTGAAGATTTTGCTCTAACTGCAGAACATCTGATCAATGGAAAATATGCATTACTAGGAAAAGGAAAAAAGAACAATTACATTTTAATTGTAGAGTAAGCTTAACTTATTGAATATAAAAAGCGAGTTCGAAAGGATTCGCTTTTTTTATTTGCGTTTGATTGTTAAGCGGTTTTGCAAAATTTAAATATTTAAATTTTGCAAAACCTAAATTAAAGAAATGACCTAAGTTAAACGTCTTAAAAAATGAACTAAATCATCAAGATTATTTTCATTTAATTCCACATAATACTGATTCATAAACTGCTTAAATTCAACAATTTTTGCATCCTTTAATTTGTATAAGTGGACATGAACTGAGGTTTGGGAAAGACCTAATAGCGCTTGAAAATCAATATTCCGTTTTCCCGAATTGAGCTTTAATGTTTCAACGATTTTGATGCGAGCAGGGTGTGCTAATGCATTTGCAATTTTAGAAATTTCAAGAACTTCTTTTGTGTACTGAGTGGTTTTTGATACGCCCATCTGGTTTTGTAAAAAGGTTATAATTACTATTTAAGTTAAGTAAAAACATCTTTAGAAACCAAAATTTAAATATTTAAATTTTGCAATTAGTACGAGGAATCATTAATTACAAATCACAAATCACGAATCACAACCTCCGAAGGCAGCAACGCAGCTAATCACAAATCGTTCAGTACTCCACTTTCCAAAGAAACAAACCATGCGCAGGCACAGAAATTGAAGCGGCTTGTCGATCTTTTGCTTCTAGAATTCCTGGTATATCTTCAGGTTGAATTTTACCAAAACCAACATCCAATAAAGTTCCAACCGTTGCTCGTACCATGTTTCTCAAAAAGCGATCTGCTGAAATTTCAAAATAAACACTCGTTTCAGTCGTAAACCATTCAGCTGAATAAACGGTACAAATATTTGTTTTTACATCCGTGTGTAATTTCGAAAGCGATGTAAAATCCTGCGTTCCGATCAGGTGCTTTGCAGCTTGGTTCATCTTGTCAATATTAAACGGCGCTGCGACATAAGTGCTACTCTCAGTAATGAACGCATTTTTTTGTGTGTGAATGAAATAGCGATAAGTGCGTTTTGTTGCTCCAAAACGCGCATGAAAATCTGTGCTAACTTCTTTAATCGCATGTATGACAATTGATTCAGGTAACATGCGGTTTAATTTGAATAGCGTTTGTTCAATTGACGACATTTCTGGTAAATCAATGTGAAAAACGTAATGATATGCATGAACGCCTGTATCAGTTCGCCCACAACCAACAAGTGGATAAATGGTATTTGAATGTAATTTCCCGATTGTTTCTTCCAAGACTTCTTGCACGGAAATTTGATTTGGTTGACGTTGCCAACCAAAGTATTTGGTGCCTTTATAGGAAATTTCGAAAAAGTAACGTTTCATGGTGCAAAAGTACAATTTCATTTTAACAAAAAAGTCGATCCTTTCGAATCGACTTTCTCAGTTTTGATAATTTGATTTATTCAATATAAAGCACTTTTCCATGCATGTAATCAACCGAATAATCAAACAGCAATGATTTGCTTTGAGAAGGAGCAAGTAGGAATGACCAAGTTAAAATACCAGTTTTTTCGTCCAATTTACCTTCCAAATGATCGCCTTGTTTTACTTTGATATCGCTATCAGTAGAAATTGGGAATTGATCTTTGATAATGATTGGAATTGCTGCTCCACCATTGTTCTTCACTTTAATTTCCCAAGTCACTTCAAATTTTTGACGTGAACCAATCGTGCGATTAGTACTTTTTTCTTGAATTCGTTTACGTTCGATTTGAATTTTATTGTCTTTCCCTAATGAGAATGAAAGCGTATCTTTCGTAGAATTCACATCGATAAACGTTTTTCCTATATAAGTACCATCGAAATACAAATTTGATTCACCATTCAATAAATTTAATTTTTCCCAACCCGAGACTTGTGCCGCCAAATAAACCGAAGGATCCATTTTTGGAGCAGCATGATATTCATAGGTTGCAGGTAATTCATAGTTTGAAATATGAACGCGATGATCAATCCCGTCTGAAGGAATGCTAAACTTTGATTGAATTGCATATTCTACGCGTAAATCTTTTTTTGTTACTGTTGTTGCGGCATTTGATGACCATGTATAGCTTGAACTTCCGTTGGCAGTTACACCTGCTTGCATGTATTCTTTTGAGCGAGACGATCTCTTTTTAGATTCATTTTGTCTCCCAACACCAGGAATGCGTTGTAAGTCTTTTTTACCGATTGACTGAACTTCTATTGCATCATATGATTCAGGAGCATAGTTCGAATATTCGGTAGCAACCACAACTTCATCCAACATCAATTCTTGTGGTTGAATAAAGAATTTCAGATAAGGAGCTGTTATGCTTAACTGAGCTTGGTTGTAGCCAACATAACTAGCAGTAACATATCGCTCATTTTTTGGAACCATGATTTCAAATTTCCCATCAAAATCGGTAACAGCGCCAACGTTCGGATTCGAAGGGAAGGTGATTTTAGCAAACGGTAAAGGTTCACCTGTTGAAGCATCAATTACCTCACCGCGTAATTTCTCTCCAGAATAATCCGTTTGAGGAATTTGACGCTGATAAACTTGTTGTTGTTGGGGATAATTGTAATACGTCAAATACCAAGGATTTAACGTTGGTTCTTTTGAATTCTCGTAAGGATCATTGGTAGATAATACTAAATCTACATTGTCCCAAGCAATTCCAGTTGTTTGACTTACCAACGCTTTTGCTTCAAGACGAACTGGTTTTCCAATTCCATCACTACGCATGTCATAATAAGGTTTCCAAGAAGCTCTTGGTGAAATGTAGGAAAAGAAAAACTCCGCTTTTGTAGCAGACTCAACATCAATTTCAACGACAATTTCTGTGTAATTGACAACTGGTTTACTTCGTTGACTTACAATTTCTTGTTCAATACGATTCATTTCTTTTGTAAGTTCATCCAATTCATTGTAAATGGTCGTTTGGCGTGTACCAATTTCAGCAAGTTTTGTATGCATGAAGGTATAAGCTTCCTTTAATTCAGAAACTTTCAAACCGTTGTCGGTACCTTTCAAATCGCGGTTGTGCATCAAGAGATTTTTATCTAATGCTAGAATTTCATATTCATCGCGCAACACTTGTTCCTTTAATTCAAGTTTTTTCTTTTTTGCATTCAACTCATCAATTTCCGAATCGGTCATTTTCAAATCTTCATAGTTTTTGCGGGTACGAACAGATAAAATGGTCAAATCACCTTTTGCTTTTACTTGTACCGAATTAGGGTCAATGAAGTCGGTCAATTTTTGAAATACAATTTCTTGTTTTCCAGCTTTCAATTCAGTCGATTTATAGTGTTCCAATTGCGCACCTTGAAAAAATACGGTAACTTTCTTGATGTCTGAAAGTAAACCAACTTCTTTTTGAGCAAAACCATTCATTGCTCCTAAAAATGTGATTAAAAATAAAATTCGCGTTTTCATAATTATCTAGTTAAATTAAAAAAGCACCACTTGAAAGGTGATGCTTTCAGGATGGTTTTACATCCAATATTCCATAAAGTTCATCAAATTATTTTCCAGTTGGAATTGTATAACCAGTCATATCAACTTGGTAAATATCCATACTAGCTTTTTGTCCAATAATTTCAAAACTTGACATAACAGCTTTGTTCAATTCTGGGTAATATTGAAAATGAGAATCATTATTCACAGTATTTACCAAACTTCCTAGGTTAATAGGTTCTCCCCACGTCGATCCTAAGTTTTCTACCACGTAAACATCAAGTCCACCCATTCCTTGACGACCGTCCGAACTAAAAAACAGAAAACGTCCATCAGCTGAAATAAAAGGTGTTGTTTCTCTTCCAGTTGTATTAATCGTAAATGGTAACGGTTTTGCTTCACCCCAAGATTTACCAACTTTTTGAGCTACATAAATATCTGTTGAACTCTTATCTCCTTTACGATCTGAAACAAAATACATTGTATTTCCATCTCCAGTCATTGTTGCTGAACCTTCAAAAAAGCTAGTATTAATACTTTTTGTAGAAATGCGTTTCGGTGTAGACCATTTACTTTTTGTTGACATTTCAAATGTGAAGATGTCTGAGCCTTTCGTTACTGGTTTTTCTTCAACTGCAGAAGTGTTGATTGTCATTAAGCCGTGTAATCCATCTTTCGAAATGAATGTGATAGCGTCAAATCCTGTCGTGTTGATTCTACCTAATTCATTTGAAATACTGTCCCAGGTATTTGTTGATTCATTCCAAACTGCCGAATACGTATCTTCGAAAAATTCTTGATCATCTGGATTCATATTTCCACCTTTCGTATCACTTCTTCGGGATGTGAAATACAACGTTTTTCCACCATCCGTTAGAATTGGGCAATAATCGCCATATCCTGAATTAACTTCTGTAATTGGAACACGTTTTGATTTATTTCCATTCACTAACTCCGCTTTCGCAAACATGCATTGTTCAATGTGCAATTTAACTTGTAAGTCGTTTAAACGTGTGTTGGAAAGTTTTTCGAGTGCAATGTTGTAATTGGTAAGTGCAGAATCCAATTCTCCCATACGATGGTAGCATCTTCCCAATAATTCATAAGCTTCTTTATCAATATCTGTCGGATCAAGGTCGCGAGCCTCACGTGCATATTTCAACGCTAAACCATAATTGTTTAAAGCATATTGTGTTTGACCTTGCCAAAATGCAGCTTTTGAACTATTCGGATCTTTTACTGCTGCTTGTCTAAAAAGAATCAATGCATCACGCATTTTTCCTTCATTGAATAAAGTTCTTCCTTCTTCAATAATGAGTAAAGCTGCAGTTTTATCGACAAGTGTTGAAGTTGTGTCGGGTGGCGCAATTAAAGTGTTAGCAAAAGAGATTCCTGTCAATAGGAATATTGCTACAAAAGAAAGATAAATTTTGTTCATAATCGTTTATGTAATTATTCTCGAATCACTCAAATCAAGAGATGGATACAAAAGAAAGCAATTTTTAGGTTCTAAAGAAATTTGTAAAGCACAATTTTCCAAGATAGTAAGGTAAGTTGTTAACCTTTTTTTAAATCGACGACATCGTTCATTGCAATGGTTGCGGCTACAATGGATAAGATTGGTGCTGTTGCAGCGCAAATCCATAGAATCAAATGAAGGAAAAATTCACCAAGTCCTACGAAGAATGTTGTGTCTTTAAAACTCGAAAAACTGAAAATAACACTCAGATCGACAGGTACAAGAATCAAAACGGAATAGACCATGCCGATTGCAACTGCTAAACCACGATTGAGTCGAACAAATTGTATACTTTCATCCATATTCAGTTTTCTGCGTTCGTTTACATAGTCAATGAAGCTGAAGCCGTAATAATAAAAAGCAATAACATAAATTAGATAAAATACAGGCGCTTTTTCTGGTTCTTTCCAGCCAATTGCTGAAACCAAAAAGATGATTAAAAAGAAAAAATATTGCCACATTAGGTTTCTTATAGCGATGCGAATTCCTCTGCGGACATCATGAAAAAACTGCTGAAAGTTAAATGGATATTTATTACCAGTCAAAATCCGTTCGGTTTTTTCTGAAAGATGAGCTAACAATGGAGAAAGAAGGATTACGACTAAGTATTTTGCGAAATTCATCAATAACAAAGCAATAGATATTTCTATCATCATATGGATTAAAAACCAAATGATTTCATTCATGTTTTGAACCTGAACTTGAACTGATTTTTGTTGTATATGCTCACCGATTTTGTAGATCCCGAGCATGAATAATGCAGGGATGAAGATGTACCAATAAAATTTATGTTCCTTAATGAAACGAATGGCTTTTAAATAAGCTCGGAGTCCAATAAGCAAATTTTGAAAAAATCGCATGTTCAAATTTAATGAAAGCCACAAGAATGTCCTACCTTTTCGTAAAGGATTTCTTATCTTTGCCCTTTTCCAAGAAGGAAGTAAGTTTTAAAATTAAACAACATGAATTTTAGTAGTCTAACAGCTATTTCTCCAATTGATGGCAGATATCAGCGCAAAACATCCGAATTGCAACCCTATTTTTCTGAATTTGGTCTAATTAAATACAGAGTTATTGTTGAGGTTGAGTATTTAATTGCGCTAGTTGAATCTGGTATTGAACCGTTGAATGACTTTCCAAAAGAGTCTTTCAGTGCGTTGAGAGCAATTTGCACTAATTTTTCTGAAGAAGATGCAAATTGGATCAAAAATACGGAGAAGGTTACGAACCATGATGTAAAGGCTGTTGAGTATTTTTTAAAAGAGAAATTAACGGCACTTGGATTAGAAAAACACTTGGAATTTGTGCATTTTGGATTAACTTCTCAAGACATTAATAACACGTCAATTCCCTTGTCTTTGAAGGAAGCAATTCACAATGAGTATCTACCTTTATTAAATCAACTTGTTGACAAACTAACGAGCTATCAAGAGGAATGGAAAGATATTTCAATGTTAGCACGAACACATGGACAACCAGCATCTCCAACGAGATTAGGAAAAGAAATTAAAGTTTTCACAGAGCGAATTTCGGTTCAGTTGAATCAATTGAAAGCAATTCCATTTTCAGCAAAGTTCGGAGGTGCAACGGGTAATTTTAACGCACATCATGTTGCTTTTCCTGAAAGAAACTGGGTGGAATTTGCTAATGATTTTGTTGACAATAAATTGGGGCTTTCGCGAAGTCAGACAACAACCCAAATTGAACACTATGATAATTTGTCTGCGTTATTTGATTGCATGAAACGCATCAATACAATTATTCTCGATTTGGATAGAGATATGTGGACCTATATTTCAATGGAGTATTTTAAGCAAAAATTGAAAGAAGGGGAAATTGGATCTTCAGCTATGCCGCATAAAGTGAATCCGATCGATTTTGAAAATTCAGAAGGAAACATTGGAATTGCGAATGCGCTTTTTGAACATTTATCCGCGAAATTACCGGTTTCTAGATTACAACGTGATTTAACTGATTCTACTGTATTAAGAACAGTTGGAATGCCAATCGCACATACATTTATTGCTGTGAAATCGACGATTACGGGTTTGGAAAAATTATTGTTAAACGAAGCAGCTTTTAGTAAAGATTTAGAAAATAACTGGGCGGTTGTTGCTGAAGCAATACAAACCATTTTAAGACGAGAAGGATTTCCAAAACCGTATGAAGCATTGAAAGGTTTGACACGCAAAAATGAAGCTGTTACAATGGATTCAGTTCATGAATTTGTTGATTCACTGAATGTTTCGGATGAATTAAAAATTGAACTTAAGAAAATAACGCCGTCTAACTATACTGGAATTCAGTTGGTTTAATTTTCAAGTAAAATTTCATTATGAGGTTTGCCGTTCTTCTAATTTTCGTAATAACAAGCTTGAGAATATTTTCTCAAAGCTACAATGTGAAATGGGGTGAATTAGAAAAAGGCAATGGTCGTATGATTTCTGTATTGCCAAAAACGGGAGAGGATTTTTATGCCTTGCGTTGGTCTGGTGGAGCTTTAATGGGGTCATACCGATTGTCAAATCATGAGAATTTTAAAATTACCGCCACTGGAAAACTGCAAATTAAGGCTGATGGAGGAATGGCCAATTTTGAAGGAGCTCAGGTGATTGGTAAAAAATTGATGGTTTTCTTATCTGATAAAAAGGAAGGAAAGAATCACTTTTTTATGCAAGAATATGGTTCTGATATGCTGCCAAAAGGTAATGCAGTTGAATTGGCGAATTATGAATTGGAGAAGGGAAAATCAAAAGGTTCCTTTGATATTATCGTTTCGAGAGATAAAGCGTTTTTTGGTGTTATTTGGGAAATTCCGGGCAAAAAAGAGGAAAAAGATCGATACGGCTTTAAAATTTTCGATAACGAAATGAACGAAGTGTCTGATGGGGATTATAAGTTGCCATTCGTCGGTAAATTATCGATGATCAATCAACATTATCTTTCAAACACAGGAGATTACTTTATTAATGTTATTGAATACGAAGAGCCAACAGAAAAAAAACTATTTAAATCTTACCTGAATTACAAGGCAATGCATATTTTCCACATCACGCCTGATGATTTGGTTGATTTTACAATTAACTTGGAAGGTAAGCGAGTTGAAGCAGTGACAATGAATTCCGATAATGATAAACTATTTACACTGACAGGTATTTATGGTGATCAAGGCAAAGCTGGTGTAACAGGATTATTTTTTCTTCGAGCAAATTTTGATAAACAAGAAATTATTGATGAAGGTTTTGAGAAGTTTGGAAAAGATTTTATTACACAAGATTGGTCCGATCGTCAGAAAGAAAAAGCTGAAAAAAGAGAGAAAAAAGGAAAAGGAGAACCACAATTGTACAATTATCAAATGCGTCAAACCGAGGTGCTGAAAGATGGTAGTATTATAGGCTCAATGGAACAATATTACATTGTTGTGAATTCGTATACTGATCCTAAAACTGGAATGACGAGAACAACCTATACGTATTATTATAATGATATTGTTGCATTTAAAGTTGGTGTTGATGGTGGTTTTGAATGGTTAAAGAAAATCAATAAATACCAAGTTTCAACAAATGATGGCGGCCCTTACAGTTCATATGCTCGTTTTATTGATAATGGTAAATTATGTTTTATTTTCAATGATCATGTGAAGAATTATGATTTATCAGGTAAGTTTATCGTAGGAGAAAAAACCTATCCAGCCAATTTTGGAAAGAAAAAGAATGTGGTTGCGATTGTTGAGATTGATTTGGAAAATGGTGATATCAACAGAAACACCTTCTTCGACAGAAATGAAATTAATGCGCTTGCAGTTCCTAAACTTTTTAAAATCGATTATTCAACAAATGAAATGCTTCTTTACGCTGTTTATGGAAAAAAGGAGCGATTCGGGATACTAAAATTTAATGAATAATCTATTTGGTTGTTAATGGTTTAATTGATTTAATCAGCGATAAAAGAACCAGTAAACCAGCCATTATTGTAAACGTTTTTCCGAGTAAGTCCCCCGTGGAACTGTAAATGGTAATGTTTTTATTTAAATTTACTTTACCATTAATGGCAGATTCTTTCCAATATTCTGTTTGCTGAACAACATCCCCTCGTTGATTGATAATGCAGCTTGTTCCTGTATTCGCAGATCGTGCCACAGACCTTCTGTTTTCAATGGCTCTGATTCTCGAAAAACTCATGTGTTGTTTATAGCCAGGTGTATCTCCCCACCAACCATCATTGGTAATAACAAAGATTACTTCTGCGCCCTTTTTGATCTGTTCAGAATTGAATTCACCATAGATTGATTCATAACAAATCAAAGGAGCGAAAACGAAATTGTTGGTTTTTAATACTTTAGGTTCATCTTCGATTCCTAAAGTTCCGGAAGTTCCACCATTTTCAATGGATAACTGCTCTAAGAATGGAAACCAATCTGAAAAAGGTAATTTTTCAACTCCCAAAACTAATTTTGATTTATGTAAAAAGGTTGCTTCATTATTTTCATCGATCAACAATGAGCTGTTGTAACTTTCAACAAATCCTGGACCGCCTTCCATCGGTTGACTTGCTCGAGAATGCTTAGTTTCGAAAAAACGAACTGTACTTGCACCGGTTAATAATGATGCATTTTTCCACTTACCTTTTCTTGTAAGAAGCATATTATAGAACGGTAAACGACTCAGGTCTTCTTCATAAAAGCTCCAACTTATTGCTGTCTCGGGGGCAATAACAATTGAAGTATTGGAAGTGACTTTACGATCCGCTAAATCAAACATTTTGGTAAGCTGGCTTTCTAAAGAGGCAGAGAATTTTTCGTTGTATGGGTCGATATTAGGCTGTAATAAAACAACTTCAATTGGCCGATTTTCTTCCGAGTAAGAAGAATATAAGTAAGCTGAAATGACCAATGGACAAATTAATGTAAGGGAAGCACTGATCAAAAGTGTTTTAGTTGACGTTAAAGGTTGCTTCTTAAATAGATGTTGTTCAACAATAAGCGTAAGCATGATGTTCATTGAAAGCACCCATAAAGTTCCTCCTAACGAACCTGTAAATTCATACCATTGAATCCATGTTGTTCGAATTGAAAAGGCGTTTCCAAGACTCAACCATGGCCAAGATAATTCCCAATAGTAATGAAGGTATTCGAAGCCAATCCAAACGAGCGGTAGCACAATGTAACCAACTTTTTTGCCCAGTTTTTTCTTAATGAAATGAAACAGATAAAATGCAATCGCCATTAAGAGCGCATTCAAAATAAAGGCCATTAACGCACCTCCAGCGCTAGCATTCCAAATCCACCATGTTGTTCCAATATTATAAATTAAAAAAGTAATATAAGCATGTACGAAGACCTTTCCAGATCGATAATTATTAGTGGAAATTGTACGCTCAATTAACAACAAGGGAATCCAAGAAATAAAAATCAGTGGTGTTAGACTACCAGTATATGGAAACGATAGTACCATCAATATTCCTGAAAGAATACTCAATAAATAACGTTGTGGACGCGTAATTTTTAACATGACTCAAATTTACTTTAAAAATCTACATGCACAAAAAAAGGGTCAACTTACGCTGACCCTTTTCCTAGAGCAATTATGCTTATTTGAAAATAATTTTCATTTCAACACGTCTATTTTTCTGACGTCCTTCAGGTGTGTCATTTGATGCAATTGGCATTGTCTCACCGAAGTACAGTGTGCTTAATCGAGAAGCATCGATTCCTTGAGAAACCATGAATGCTTTTACAGCCTCAGCACGTTTTTTAGATAAAATCAAGTTTTTCTGATCATCTCCGACATTATCAGTGTGTCCAGAAATTTGTAGACCCCAAGCTGATTTTTTCTTCAATACTTCCGCTAATTCAGCTAATGATGGTAATGAAGCTTGCTTGATAATGTCTTTTCCTGTTTCAAATTCAAGGTTATCAAATGCAGTTTTTAAGATTTCTTCTACTTCTTTCTCAATAACAGGACAACCTTTGTTCGATGCTGGTCCGGCAGTGTTTGGACAATCATCATCTTTATCTAATACTCCATCGTTATCTGTGTCTTGGTAAGGACAACCTTTGTTTTTGATTGGACCTGCTAAATACGGACATTCATCATCTTTGTCTAATAGTCCATCATTATCTGTGTCTGGCCATGGACAACCTTTGTTTTCTTTTGGACCATACGTTTCAGGACAGCCGTCCAAGAAGTCAAAAATTCCATCATTATCTGTATCTGGACATCCTTGGTTCACAAGAGGGCCTGGTACTTCAGGACAAGCATCTTCGTCATCTTTGATTCCGTCACCATCTGTGTCAGGACAACCATTGAATGCCGGAATTCCTGGAGTATCTGGACAATCATCTTTTGGATCGATAATGCTGTCATTATCACGGTCTGGACATCCTTTAAATTTAATATCACCAGCTAAATCAGGACACAAATCATCCTTGTCAGGAATTTTGTCACCGTCTTTGTCTGGACAACCTTTAAATTCAACTAATCCAGCTTCTTGTGGACACAAATCCTCCAAATCTTTGATTCCATCGCCATCAGTATCAGGACAACCTTTAAATGCCCATACACCTGGAACAACTTCACATTCATCTAATTTGTCAGATACTTTATCACCGTCAACATCTGAAGGGTGAGAATAAAGAACTGGTACACGAAGTCCAGCAAAAAATTCAGCTCCTCTCACTTGACCTGTAGCGAAAAGTGTTTTAAAGTCAGTCATACCAACCGTTAATGGACCAAGTCTTGTGGCGATACCAGCTTTAAATCCAGAATAAGAATTAATAGAAACTGGCACATGTAAACCAAACCATGCATGATCAAAACTTGGAGTAATTGACCATTGATTGGCAACATGTACGTGATTTCCGCTCTTTTTAGAAAGTAAATTCACCATACCAGTTGTGTTAACATAGAACCATTTCCAAATATGATAATCAAATTGAATGCTCAAAGCCGTTGGTGTTTTCATAAAGAAAGTTGATCCTGGATCTTCACCAGCTTTCCATGCACCACCCGAATGTTGAATTAAACTATCAATTGTTCCGTCCATATCTGCTAAGGAAGTATCTTGATCAAAAACATGTAGGTTGAATAAATTATTATCATTTACTTTAAAATTCCTACTTAAACCACCTTTTTGGAACTTCATTCCACCGATGTCAACGATTGAAACACCGGCTCTAATTTTATATTTTTCTTGGTCGCGTCTCCACAAATTGGTTTCACCATCCATATCGTATTTGTATTCTTTCCAATCAGGTCTCCACTCGTAAACAAAACCTAAATCCAATCCTAATCCAAATTTTGATGCTTGTTTTGGCATTCCCGAAGCTGAACCATTGGCATAACCGTCAATGTTGCCTGAGTACCCATAATCAAAATCACCTTGTAATAACATGGATGTGTCGGCATTTTCCAATTTATATTGAAAATTGTCGGTCCATAAATAACCAGCGGCTAAACCTGATAAATATTTTGCTCGACCTCCAACTTTCATAAAATGCTCGCCGTCATCTTTCAATACTTGAGCGTAGTTAATGCCGTATTCTAACCAAGTTAAATGATTCACCGAAAGCAATTCTTCATTTAGCTGCAAATTCCAAAGAGCTGAATAATCCAATGCATTCTCAGCCAAAACAGCCAATTTTGGATCAACATTATCAATGTTTGTAATTGAGCGCATTTTTGCAGAAAAACCAACGGCAATTGTTGGTTTGATGTGGAACATAAAATTCAAAACATCAACCTGTGTATTGGTATAAATACCCAATAATTTTGTTGAATTAGAATCATATCTGCGGATTACATAACGATCCATAAATGTTGAATCAGGTTTTGCCCAACTGCTGTAAATTGCTGTGTCTAAAAAAGATTTAGTCCACCATTTAGGCATGTCTTTCGTGTCAAATGCCATTGCATTGTTATACAAGTTGAAATTGAAACTCGCAAGGTTCAAGTCAAAAACAAATCGACTATCAACAAAACTTGCAGGTTG
>JACCEA010089319.1_pt1 | contig 28374 bp, 37 predicted proteins | sample 7449851 | NCBI WGS metagenome assembly JACCEA01 (sample SAMN15323453, study PRJNA562643) | freshwater metagenome | isolation source: river surface water | place: USA:Blue River Watershed | collected 2017-08-18
CGATTCTTTCGGTAGTTTTCTGGGCGATTGTCAATACCACACTCTACTGGGGGTTTCCACCGCACTATTCGCTCCCATTTAACCAAAGAGTTTGGTGTAGGGTTGGTTCTTTCGCGATGTCACTTTCGAAGAGATGAACCAGATAATCGTATTCTTCTGGGTCACCCTCATCTCGTGTTTGAATGGCATAAGGACGAGATTCTGCAATCCACGTCTCTAATTCAGCCCTCAGCAGTTTACGGGCCGAATCTGGACTATCGGCCAGCGCTATCAAGTCACCTTCGGTATACTGTTTCAACAGTTCACTATTCCAACGATAAATTTCCATCTTAGATTTCCTCAGTAACATTGATTGGTATCCGATGACAAACTGTTGCCATATCGCGCTTAAACATAATTTGTGAGAGCCAATTGTGCAGTTCTTCCATATTACGAAAACCACAGAACCATGCTTTCCTCTCGATAAGCCATTCAGACTGTTTTGTTCGCGAAAGGTTATCCTTTTTCCACCATTGACCAAGAATCGGGTCATTGTCAGGACCATGATGGTCACCAGTCGTGCAGACTACAAATCCCCGTGCATAACAGCCAACATGGTTGGCGTCTTCGATGCGATAGATAGTTTCCATGATTCTTTCTTAACATATAAAAATGTATTGTCAAGATATTTAATACCGAAGGCAAGATAAATATCATATGAAAAAAATTAATGAAGACATGGCAAATGACGTGTGGCTATCATCGCAGATAGACCAATTGCTAATTGATGTTTATGGCTATCTGTATCGTTTAAAAGAACAAAATGAAGAAGTCCCCATAGTAGAGTTTGATGGAAAAAACATTCGTGGCTTCGTGATTGACCAAAATATAACAGAAGTTGCTATATTCTGGCGCACTATACTTGCATTTGATGATGATGCCTCGATTCCATTGGGGGCATGTTATCCCGCGAATAGAAGATTCTTGGTAGTATTAAAAACTCCTGATTTGAAAATAACCAGCATGTTAAATAAATTATTCGGCACTGGGAGCCATACCGCTATTCACGAATTTACTCATGTGTATGATTTGAAAAGAAGATATATGAAAGGTTCTGATAAAGTAAATAGCACTAGTATGAAAGACGGATTAGAAGGGTATATAAATGACCCTTTGGAATTGAATGCGTTTTTCAATGAAGTGGCACAACCATTGCTAAAAGAATTGGTTTTCATGAAAAATGAATCAGACCCCGAGGCGTTCTGCCTAATAACACCGCCTCCTCCAGAATTTCTTAGCTGGTTGATGACAAGAATCTCATCGAAGCACGATTTTAAACATAAGTATCAAGCATTGTATGAGAAAAACAAACGAAGACTTATATCGAGAGCAAAGAACATATTCGATGAATACACCAAACAATATAACAACTGCCTTCAATCACAAAGTATCAACGAATCGGTTGATGATGACGTGTGGATATCTGAGAAAATAGACAAAACCATATTGGACATTTATCGCCATCTGTCTCATCTTCGAGAAAGTGATACGCCAATGGATATTGGAACATACCAAGGAAGAAAGATACCTGTGGTTAAACTTTCCGATGTTACGGGGGTTTCTATTTTTAGAAATACCTTGGTTGGATTTGACCCAGATTGTAAAACTGCTGGGGTATGCCACCCGATGAGCGGAAACAAATTCGCAGTAATAATCCGGACCTTTAGCACGGACATCGTGGAATGCATGAGAGCTTGTACTTATGGTTACCACAAAAAAACACTTATTCATGAGTTAACCCACGTATATGATATCAGGAGACGATATCTCAATGGCACTTATAAAGTAAGAGGGACTTCGGGAAGGACCATAGAAAACTATATAAACGACCCTCTGGAATTCAATGCTTTTTTTCAAGAATTTGCCGAACCATTGCTCGATGGTCTCACATTTTTGGCAACCGACAAACACCCAGATGCTTTTTTTGTGATGAAAGCACCCCCAGCGGACTTTAAAGAATGGGTTATATCTAGGATTCAAAACGCTGATAGAAAAACACACTACGAGGCGTTAACTGAAAAGAATAGACGACGTATTATCGCTAGAGCTAAAAACTTGTTCGATGAATTATGGAAAAAATACAAAGAGTTTGGTAAAAGGGCGGAAGAAAACGATGCTTAGTCGTTTCAATCATAAATATTATTATGTGATTATATGAGATAAATCTTCCCGATTACGATCAAGTCAATGATATTTTAGTGGCTGCGGGGTGGGAGTTATACGGAGAGGGATACAATGCTAATGTGTATGGTAAAGATTCTTCTAATTATGTTTTGAAAGTATTTGAAAGTGATACGCCGTATAGAAAATTTTTGGAACTAATAACAAAACATCAGAACCCACATTTTCCTGTGATTAAAGGAAATTTTAAAATAAATTCAAGATATTATGCAGTCCGTATGGAAAAGTTAGCTTCTATTGGTTACGGTAGTGACTTAGGGGGTATGCTCAGTGCATATTTGAACAGTAAAAAGAAACTCGGCTATCAAATTGAATACTTGAACAAATTTAAAGAATTTTCAAAGGATAAGCCAGAATTGGTTAAAGCTCTCGATTTGATAGACGAGTTTCTTTTGGATAGTTACAAACTGGATTTACATAACGATAATATAATGCGTCGCAAAGACGGGACAATAGTTATAATCGATCCTGTTAGAAATTAATAATGCGAAGTAATTGTCTCCATGCTATAAAGTATAGATGAAATGCAAACTAATAATAAAAGACCAAGTAAATATTAAATTCGATGGTCTTGACCCAAAAACACGAAAAAAGATACACGATAAGCTTAGATTCTTGGTGCCATATGCGCGCCATGTTCAAAGTTTTCAAATGGGAAGATGGGATGGTAAAGTAAACTTTGCTACCATTGGTGGTTCTACTTATATCAATCTTTTGGAAGATGCGTTACCCATCGTGTTAGATGCTGGTTACGAAATAGAAATCGATGACCAACGCCCAGAATTCAAGACCAATTTCCCAACAGATATTGATGAATACGTAATATCACATAAAAAATGGCCCGATGGACATCCAGCGGCTGGCCAACCAATTGTTCTGAGAGACTATCAAGTTGCGGCAATCAAAGATTACTTTGAAAACCCACAATCTATTCAATGTTTGAGTACTGGTGCCGGGAAAACAATTCTTACTGGTGCGCTATCGTTGATGTGCGAACCATATGGCCGAACATTGGTAATTGTCCCGTCAAAGTCTCTGGTTGAACAAACAGAAGAAGATTATAAAAATCTAGGATTGGATGTTGGAGTTTTCTATGGTGATCGAAAAGAATATGGTCATAAACATACTATCGCAACATGGCAATCTCTAGGCTCCTTTTGCAAAAAGAAAGACGATTTCGAAAGCGTCGATACCTCTTTTTCTAAGTTTGTCGAAGGCATCGCTTGTGTGATGATCGATGAGGTACACACATGTAAGGGCAATGTTTTAAAAAGCCTAATGTGTGGACCGTTGGCGCATGTTCCTATTAGATGGGGGATGACGGGGACGGTTCCTAAAGAAAAGTTTGAATTCTATTCTTTGCTCTCATCTATCGGGCCAGTTGTGGGGGAAGTGAGGGCCAAAGAACTTCAAGACAAAGGTGTTCTAGCAAATTGTAATATTGAAGTATTGCAGCTTCAAGATAATCATGTTGGGTTCAAGGAGTATAAGGACGAATATGCTTTCCTATGCTCTGATAAGGACCGTTTAGAATGTATCGCTGAGATGATTTCTAACATGGATGGCAACACGTTAGTGCTTGTTGATAGAATCGCTACCTTGGAAGCGTTAAATGCGCTTATACCTAACTCTATTCGTATCAGCGGAGGAACCAAGACCAAAGATCGAAAAGTGGAATTTGATGCCTTCGGGGAAGAGGATGATAAAGTTCTGCTTGCAACCTTTGGTGTCGCATCCACCGGAATATCAATTACTAGAATATTCAATGTTGTATTTTTTGAAGCAGGTAAGTCATTTACCAGAGTTATACAAACAATCGGACGTGGACTCCGGAAAGGCTTTGACAAAGAAGAAGTGACCATATATGATATTTGTTCAAGTCTTAAATATTCTAAAAAGCACTTGACTGAAAGAAAAAAATATTACAAAGAAGCTGAATATCCGTTCAAGATTACAAAGATTGATTATTGAATTACTGCCTGTAGCGAGCAGAGACAAATCCTTGGTTTGCTTTTTTCTTTACTTTTTCTGTGGGATTTTCAATATATTTAATCGCATTGCTATTTTGTGCTATAGCTGCTAATTGAATCTCTTCGGATGGATTTTTGATGTAATAAATTGAATAACCATCTCGATTAACCGCTGCCAACATAGCTGCTTTACTTGGATTTTTGATATGCGTAATAGCGTAAGCCTCTTGCTCAATAGCAGCTAGCTGAACTTCTTCAGATGGGTTTTTAATATATTGGATAGAACAACCCGATTTTTTAACTGCCGTTAACTGAACTTCTTCAGATGGGTTTTTTATATAACTAATAGCAAACTTATTGGTGTTGACAGATACAACCTGAACTTCTTCGGAAGGATTCGTAATGTATTTAATCGCATAACCATTTTGGTGAACAGCGGCCATTTTAATTTCTTCGCTCGGGTTATTAACAAAACGAATCAGACTACCATTTTTACTACCAATAAGTGGAATTAATATTTTTTCTAAACCAACTTCATTCACTAATTCCTTCACTAATTCAGCAGAAATTTCTTCATCTTTTTCATCCATGAATTGTTCTGATTCGAAATGAAATTGCCATCTCTTATTCGTTTTCTTTTCTAATATGATATACAAATCGCCATCTTTTGTGTATACCTCAAACATATTATCATTTGCAGCCGACGTACACCAGCGGGTATTTCTTCCAAAATATATTGCTGCCTCTGCAGTCTTTGGTATTACGACCTTCCATTTTTCGTTATTGAGATATAGCTTTGCTTCTCCGTTTTTATAAAACGCCAGTTCATCTTCCTTATTTTCTTCTTTCTTTGATTTTTTGTCATTTAGCTCATCACCCAAATTTAACAATTCAGAAAAAGACAACGTGGATAATTTAGGCATGTCTGGTCTGTTTCTGAATTTGGAATATAGAGCAAGTGCTTCTGTTGCCTTACTTGCGTCTTCCACGAAGCGCATATACCCGCCTAAATACCATTTCAATAAAGTCAACACGAACGCTTTCTTAGGCGTCGGATCAGCGTTCTCGAACGCTTGTAATGCTTGTTCAGGCGTCATTAGACGACTTTCTCTTGTTATGGCCGTTGCCAGTTTGTCTTTATAGGTAGACAGAGTGATGTCTGTATTATAAGCTTCCATCAGAGAAACAAGATTTATCAAATTGCGCATCACTTATTTAGCCATTTGTAATAATTAAATAATGACAAGAACTATAATAATAGTATATATTTAATCCATGATATATAATAAAAAATACTCTGATTCGGAGGGCATCAATTGAAAATATTGATGGAAACTAATGAAATATTTGATGTAGATGATATACCAAAGGATGCAGAAGTAGATATAAGGTATTGTGTTCTTGATTATTCGGATCAGAAGAACGTAGATTTTATATTTTATCCTTTGGTATTTCTTGAAGAATTTGCCAGACCCGCTGCTGATATTTCCTTGGGAAAGTATAATATTCAGGTTCCGTTAGATTGGTCGATTATTATAGCAGATAAGAATATGGGTTCTCTGGAAATAATCGAACTCAAGCACTTAAATGGTAGAGAGTTTCAAGCTTTTGCCTTCAACCCAATATCCGGTTACATGCCATCGTTTTTCGACATCGAAATACAGAACATCTTCCCCGATGTTTCATGGACTGTCCCAAAGTTGAAAAACGGTCATTTATTGGCTGTTCCTATCACTAAAGGCAAAGAACCTCTATGTGTATTTTTCGTCAAGGATACAAATAAGCTCCCTGACCACTTAGACATTACTAAAATTTTTTAGGAGATTACTATGGAAGAAATTAATAAAATAAATAATGAACTGATACCTGAGATGGATGCAGCAATGCTCCGAAGCAATATGGTTAAGGTTACCGCCGCTCTTATCGAGGCCGTTAAACAATTGACGGCAGCAGTAGAGAAAGCCAATAATACTGCGGAAGAATTTAATAAGATTGAGAAACCGAGTAAAGTGGTGGTAGAACGAAAAGCGGTCAAAAAAATACCGAAAGAACCCGTAGATAAGGCTTAATACGAAAAAGACCCTCCTGTTCATCGACAAGAGGGTCTTCTTTTTTGAGCAGTTGCACAAAACAACAATATGGTAATTGTTGCGAGAAACCTGTATAGTTATTTATCTAGAATGGAAAAATAACATGTCAAAATACAAAATAGATTTAGGTGAAGTATTAAGCAGCATTGATTTGAAAAAACGAGATTATTATGCCTCTTTGAGTGAGGAAGAACGTAAATCTTTCTCGGGTATCGTAATGCTTAGATTTTTATCAAACAGTTCGTCGGATGCTGATTATTCATTGTTAATGACGAACGAAGTTGCCAATCCATATTTTTATGAAATGTGGGAACATCCAGAGCTACAATATTTATTGCTTACTGCGGCAGCTAGTGGTAAAAAGAAACAACATAAATGGATTGCCAATACCAAAGGTAAAAATCTAGAACAGCTTTGGTTGTTTGTTGAAAAGTTTTGGGGCAGTGGGTTAAGTGGTATCGAACGAGATATCATTTTGAATAGTTTTTCTGGAAGTGAGTTTAATGAGTTTGTTGATGGAAGTGGTATCAATGCCGAAGACGCAAAAAAAATCAAGCAATTGTATAAAAACAGGATTTGAATGCTCTTTTTGTGGTAAGGTAGTCAAAAATGAAGCGACCTTCATACGGCACTCATGTAAACAAAAGAAGAAAATAGACGATAGGAATAATGTTCCCAATCGTATCGCTTATCAGGCATATTCTCGTTTCTATACGAGGAATAAAAAAACGGCACCAGACATCTCAAATTTTGAGTCATCAAAAGTATATGGCGCATTTGTCCGATTTGGTGAGTTTGTGGTATTGAACAAAGTCTCTTCTATAGAGATATTCATTGATTATGTCATAGCGTCAAAACGAGGAATAGATAAATGGTGTGACATTTCGCTGTATACTGATTTCTTGGCCTCCATGGCAAAAAGTGAAACTTGGGATCGGGCTATCGAGCGAAATATCTACATTATGCAGGAATGGGCCACGAAGAATAACCGAGAGGTGAAGAACTTTTATCGAGAGATGACGCCATCTGGTTTGGTTCATGTGATCTCGTTGGGTAAAGTTTCTCCTTGGACGTTTATGTTATCTGAAAGCGGACAGGACTTATTGGCACAATGTAATTCTGAACAACTAAGTATAATCAACAAGATTTTTGATTTCAAAATATGGAAACATCGATTTTCCATCGAAAAATCAAATGTCGAATGTGCAAAAAAGTTTCTATCGGAGGAAGGACTATGAATAATGATGCATTTTACGATATGTATATGCAAGATCCGGACGAAGGTCCAAAAGAACAGCCCATTCAGTTAAGGCTTGCTGGAAAGGCAAACGTCGTGACTATCGCGGGGCAACAAATTGCCATACCAAAGATTGAGTACGTTGAAGAAATGGAGAGAAAGATGACAAAAATGCTTTCTGACATGGCAGAGATGACAAAATACATATCTCGTTTGGAACAACGAATATCAGCACTCAATACTGTAACTAAAAACGCCAATAACCGTATAGATCAAGATATTGATGACATTAGAAAGAACCGAGGTTGGCCGTTATAATGCGTAGCACCATGGTTCATATAAATGATTTCGTGTCGTCAAGCAATCAATGTTTATACTTCGATGAAAATGATTATCTTCGAATGGATGCCCACTGGAATGAAGAAGATGCAAGACTGGTGTCATATCAACAAATACCATTGTTCACTGGGCTAACCAAATATTCAGAATTGTCTACAGAGCATATTAGAGTTTTGATAGATTTTGTGTTTGGATTTTATGATGATTTGACCGAATTGGAAAAAACTAACGAGAGCAATCCGGTAACACAGATGTTTCATTTTGTTATATTAGCATTGGCCAACAAAATAACTTTAGAGACAGGAGCTAAAGTTGAATGTATGCGTATAACCAGAATTGACAAAAAGAAAATAACATTTTTGCTGTCATCTTACATGGATATGGCATTCGACTTGCCTTCCAATAATTCAAAGAAATTTAAGGTTGTTGTTAATCGTGATAAAACTACCTGATATCGATATCGATTTTTCTGACCGCAAATCAGCGCTCTTGTGCCTTGATGCCACACAAGCCATGATACACAAGGGTGATAATAGAATCCCCCACCCGTCTGGGGTGTATTTGCAAAAAGTTCCTGTGGACCCCATTACAGGACTTTGTGCATTCGACTACAAAACTGCCGAAAGTAAAGGTTTCATAAAAATAGATCTCCTCAACCAATCGGTATACTCGTCGGTCGAAAGTGAAGAACATTTGGTCAAGCTGATGAACACTGAGCCATTGTGGGATATGCTTCAAGAGAAAGTTATAGTTGAAAATCTCACGCATATCGGAAAGCATTTTGATATAGTGAAAAAAATATCGCCAAGAAGTGTTCAAGAATTGGCAATAGTTCTTGCTCTTATAAGACCAGCAAAACGATACCTCATCGATAAAACAATGGAAGAAATAATGGAAAAGGTTTGGAAGCCAGAACAGGACGGATATCTGTTTAAAAAAGCACATGCTATTAGCTATGCAATGCTGATAGTGGTGCAAATGAATCTGCTGTGTGAAGATTTATGATATATTTCACCGATGGTTCCTTTTTAAAATATTACGAGTATAATCACTCAACTGGAAAAAGAGTTATTTTGCATAAACTTCTTAGGCATCATAGCGGGGAATGCGCTAATGCATCGCATCCCACAAAGGATAGTGGCCAATCACAAAGCTTGATGGATAGTGTAAATTTTTTCGGCCCGAGATTTACTAAGTATGTTCCATTGCCTCAAGCATATAGGGTAGAACTTCAACTGACCAGTAAACCAAAAGACGACCTGATAGACCGACATATAAATTGGATTAGTGATAACATACGACATAATTGGTCTTTTGTGCCCATGATTTATTCTCCTGATGATTCGAATATATCGCTAATCAAAGTAATATTATTTTATTTTGAAAATAAAGTAGAAGGTTATAAATTTAAGTTGACATTCATTGACGATGCGTTTTTGCCAAACTAAATAAAAATGTGAGTAACAAAGAAAAAATATTAGAAATACTAAAGAATTATCCATTTTTGTCATATGGTTTGGTGAAAGACGTGGAGTATGTTGGTATTGTCGCCAATGCCGATAACCAATTTGTTTCTATGTATATTATTGACCTTATATCGACACCAGACGAGCGAAAGGAATTTTTGCAATTTGGTAATGATTGGTGGTGGGGTTCTAACCGAAAAATACCAATCAATGTCTTTATTAAAGATGATGGGTTCAAAAAATTCAGAACATGCCTACGGATGTTTTCGGCAAAAGATTTCACGCATGTAGAAGGTCCGATGGTTTCTTTAGCAGAATCGATTAACAGAAGAATACGAAAGCGTCAGATTACCCTTGTCCGCAAAATGGACTAATATGCTTGTTCTGGCAAGCGAAATTAAGACTAAATAAGGTTATGGTTATCAGCGTCTATTCAATTCCACATGTCATAAAGCTGACGCTTGACGACTTTTCGTCAACGGAGAGATATATGATAGTAAGTGCTCATTACACAAACACTGAAATAAAATTGGTAAGAGGAACCGACCAGAAAGTAGATTTCTTGGTGAAAAATTACGACCGCCATCCTGTCCCCCTCGGAACCAATCAACTTGTGTTCAGAATATATGACCGTTTCAATAACGAAATATATACAAGCAACGCCAGTATCATCAACGAAGATAAGGGGCATTATGCAGTCGAGATACCAAAAATCTCTACAACTTTATTCAAGGTTGGTGAAATTTATTCATGGTGCGCAACGTTTGTTGATGCTCTCAACGAAACCGAAAGAATGCTATTTGCGAACAGAGACTATGGAACACACTCAAAGCTAACCGTTATGGAAGGTCCGAGACCACTAAGAGAAGAAGTTCAAGTTATCGATATTGATTCGTTGTCACAACTAAGATCATCGGCCTTAAAAGGTGCTGCGCAAGTTGGAAACTATGCTGGCAATCATTCTTTTGTTTTTAACCTCGAAGATTTCACAGGAACGATTACGATTCAAGCAACGATTGATGAGGATATCCCTGTTATCCCATCGGAATGGGTTGATCTGGATGAAATAGATCTTGTTGACTTCACAGGTAATCGCCACATAAGCTTTAATGGTAATTATTATTGGGTTCGCTTTATTCTTTCTACGGATACTGGGGTTACCTCGGTAAATTATCAAAACATCTGATAATTAATAATGCATTACTTGCGTGCTTCTAGTATCATTTATGAATGAGTATCTTAGATAACGCAATTGTTGATGCAGATACATACATTTGGGACAAAATAACTGAATATCTACCACCGTATCGGCCAACCGGTACTGGTTTTTTGAGTTTCAATTGCCCGATGTGTTCTGATTACAAGCCCCGCTGTGGTTTAAAAGGCGGCGGCTCAATAGGCGTTAACTGCTATAATTGCGGCTTTGCAACACGCTATTACTTCGGAAAAAGGTTCCCCAAAAAACTTAGAGACTTCATGGTAGCCATAGGGATACCAGATGATGATATATCACGCATAAAGCATAAGGCTCTTGCGGTTGCCAGACTTTTGGAATCAGTTCCAGATACCAATTCATCTATGGTTTTCTATGAACCATCATTCCCAGAAGTCCCCCTACCCGATGGTTCCAAAAACATAAACGAACTTTTGGTTCAAGGAGAGAGTTCGCAAGAATTCATTGACGCCGTATTGTATGCCGATTCGCGTGGCGAAGAGTTGATGAAGGTGGCAAACTTCCAATGGTCACCAGCCATGCCAACGAGATTAATAATACCATTTTATTTTGAAGATAAAATAGTTGGGTATGCGGCAAGAGACATAACGGGCCAATCCACCAGCAGATATATATTAGAATCCCCGTCGAATTACTTGTTTAACAATCATGTGATGAACAATGACAATCCATATCTGTTCATTGTGGAAGGGAATACGGATGCACTCGTCATTGATGGTATTAGCCCTATGGGTTCAAAGTTAAACGAAAAACAAATACGGTGGATTAAGAATTCTGGTAAGATACCCGTAGTAATCCCCGACCGTGATGAAGCTGGGGTTAAGTTGATTGACATCGCTCAAAAGAATAACTGGTATGTCGCATTTCCAGTTATTGGTAATCATTACGGCGATTGGTGGGAAGATGACATAAATGATTGTGATGAGGCCGTAAGAAAATATGGAAAATTGTATGTACTTCGCTCTATAATAGAAACGATGACTAATAATACCGTAGAGATAAACATAAAAAAGAAAAAATTTATAATGGGAGCGGAATAATTAAATGTATAACAGAGAAGCACAAAAACAATTGTTAGAATTGATACTATCTAGCAACAGCATATTTTCTAGAGTTCGACCAATTCTAAAGCCAGAATATTTCGAAAATAGATTAGCCAAAAGTGTGAAATACATAACGGATTATGCTGACGAATATAATTCTCTTCCGTTGCCCCAGCAAATATCAATAGAAACCGGAGAAGTATTTCAACCCATAGCTGGCGTCGATGATGTAGAAAAAAGTATTTTGGAGCAAACTGAACAATTCTGCAAATATCGTGCAATCGAGAACGTTATCCTCAATGGAACCGATTTGTTGGCCAACGACCAATACGGTGAAATCGAATCTCGGTTAAAGGAAGCCATGACCATATCGCTGATAAGCGACTTGGGCACTTCTTATTTTGATACCATTAAAGAGCGGACTGACCGTCTAAAAAATAAAGATGATATGGTATCAACAGGTTGGGCAACAATGGACCGAAAACTATATGGTGGGTTCACAAAAGGTTCGTTGAATATATTTGCTGGCGGCTCAGGTAGTGGCAAATCCTTGTTCTTGCAGAATGGTTGCATCAACTGGGCTATGATGGGGCTTAATGTTATCTATATAACATTGGAGCTATCCGAAGATCTGGTTGGAAACAGAATGGATAGCATGGTTAGCGGAATGGCTACCAAAGAAATATTCAAGAAGAGCGATGAGTTGTATTATCGCTTCAATAAACAAGTGATGGCCAACTCACCAGGAAGTCTTCACATTAAAAAAATGCCAGAGGCAGGAACCACATGTAATGACATAAGAGCCTATCTGCGAGAATATTTTATAAAATATAGCATAAAGCCCGACATTCTTGTTATTGACTATCTTGACCTATTATATCCAAACAATTCTATGGATATTACCAATTCGTTCCATAAAGACAAGCAAGTAGCAGAACAAATGAGATCTATTGGGGGGGATTTTAACATACCAGTGGTAACGGCCAGCCAGTTGAATAGACAATCGGTAGATGTCATGGATTTTGACCATTCGCATATCGCTGGCGGTGTTTCTAAAATCAATACAGCCGACAATGTATTTGGTATTTTCACGTCACACTCAATGCGCGAAAGTGGGAAGTATCAGTTACAATTCTTGAAAACTCGTTCATCAGGCGCGGTTGGTCAAAAAATAGAATTGGCATATGACCCCAATTGTATGAGAATAACGGACTTACCAGATGATGACGATGCCTATAGTGAAGATGAAAATGCAGAAACCATCACTATCACTGCGCAAGATGAAAACAAAACTAAACTCAATGATATGCTTGCTGCAATCAGGAACAAATAAGTTGTTCCTGCAATACAAAACTTTTGCATAAATACTCTTATTGTGAGAGATATAATGGAAATAATTAATAATATGACTTCAATAGAACCTATTGACGAAAATCCGTATATTATCGAGGAAGAGATATCTTCTTTCGACTTTGAATATGCTATAAACGATGCGATATTTAAACTTAAATCGCATAGCGAACCTCTTTTGGAGTCGGCTAGTAATTTGACCTACGATGATGGATTTGAGAATGGTATTGCTATGGCCATAGACATTTTGGAAAGCATCGTGCGGAGGTCCAAATAATGGGAGATAAACGATTCCGTAGTATATTAGATGAAATTAGCAATACACCCGTAGCAAACAAAGAATTGTTTATTGAGGGTCAAGCCGCACAGGTTATTGCGTCTGTTGCGAATCTTATCAAGTTGATAAACGAAAGCTATGATGAAGAAACTTCATCAGACTTACAAAAACGACTTATATTGGCTATAAAAAATCAAGATGAGGATAGGTTTAATCGAAAGATTAGGGGATTGCGAGGTAACAAAAATGAGATTTGAGGTAACAAAAATGAGATTTGATAAATTTGTTGATAATACGGTGAACGAAGGTATCGGCGACATGGTTGCCAACATCGCGCAAAAGGCCAAGTTCAAAGCCTTAGATGCTGGGGATAGTGCGCTCGAAAAAATTGGTAGTTCTAAAGCCACTGGGCGAAAAGAAACTCGCGAAGCTGTTGCGACCTTACATAAACAATTTGGTAGATATTTGGGCCGACAAGGGATAAAAAATCCCAAAAAAGATGACATCGTTTTGTTCATGCAAAATATTGGCTTGGTGATGAGCGAAGAAAAGATGATTTCCATGATTTACCCGAAGTCTTCTGCTACGTTTACAGGTTCTGCTGAGTTGAAGAAAATGCTGGATTCCGTGTATGATTTCGCAAAACAGAATAAAGAAATACCGAGTGACATAGTTGCTAAAATACAACAGGCCGCTGGTAATGATGCTTCCGAAGGAATGGTTCGATTCGGGCTATTAAAAACCGCCCGAAAATTTCCGAGAGCAAAAGCATTAATACCACTGCAAGAATTAATCGGTGGAAGTAAAGTTACCAATGCAGATTTGAACGAAGTTTTCACCGCACTTGCTAGATCCACTACTATCGCAGATGACGCCAATCGAAAACGATATCGAGAACGAGGTGGGACTGGCGACTTCGACGCGAATTCTGCCAATATTTTGGATGATGCCGAAGAAGCACCTGCTTATTTGAACGCATCAAACGGAACTGCAATAAAGCAAATAATCAAAAAACATGGCATCTCCTTGCAGCAGATGGTATCACTGGCAGCTATGGCTGATCGCGAAGACGCATTAACAAGAAAATGTAAAATCGAATTTGGTGGTAATTACAAAAGATTGGGGTTAGCAATAACTCTTTTACAGTTCTTTGCTAGAGCTAATGATAAACGTGGTTTTGTGGTTATAAAAGATAGTATGGGTGATGGTAGACCTAACATGAAAAATGCTATTGATTTACTATCAGTAGAAATGAATAACAAAAATGGTTTCTCCCGCGCTAAATGTGTTCAGATTTTAGATAGGGCACTGCACAAGAGCACTTCAAATGGTCCAGAAAATGAGATTTCTTTTTTGGTGTTTGTCATAAGACAATTGAACAATGGGATATCTGCGTTTAAGCAAGCAGTTCAACGATATAAAATCAATCGCGGTGAAATCGACAATGATGCAGATCCAATCGAAAGTAATTCGGGTGGCGGTGCAAGAGATTGGAGAGATGAAGAAACGGAAATTCCAAAAGATCTTGGTTCCAGAGACGACAATGCGGAAGCAAACGATTCCGGAGAGCAGCAACCTAACGATAATGCATCATCGGACGAGAAGGCAGAAACTGAGCCTCAACCAGCAGATGCGCCTCAACCAGCAGATGCGCCTAAACCAGCAGATGCTCCTTCTGGCAAAGCAAGTGCCTTATACGAATTGGTTAAAAAGTCCGCAGAAATGACAAGCGGTGAATACCGTTCTGAAATGAATAAACTGTTCAAATGGAATGAGATAGAAATAAAAGATGGTGTTGCTAGATTATTTACCGAAGAAGATGATGGCGGAAATCGCCCATTGGTTGGTGTGAAGACTGGTGGTAAACTAGCAATCGTTCCATCACATGCATTTTCTAGAGGATTTGCTCATCAATTTTACAAAATAACTAACTCTAAACCAATCGAGAAATATTTTGAATTAAAAGAAGATGGTGATGTTGGAACCCTTTCGGTTATTTCACCATGTATTGCTGAGATTATAGATGGCGAAATAGTGGTTAAACAGAAAGGTAAATTGTCTGGGTTCAGTGCATGATAAAAAATCTTACCGAAAGTAATTTGATACCATCTAAGTCGGCATTCAAGAAATACACAGCAAAGCAATTATCCGAGATATTGTATCTACATATAATTGCTTTGCGTATATTATACACAGAGGATATCACATATTCCTTTGCGACTGGCTATGCGTTCAAATCGGCAAGATATGAATTTGACCATTGGTTGCCCAATTCTACCGATCTTTACTTTTGTGTATATGGTCTTGTTTCCGAAGAGGTAGACCTGAAGATGCCAGATACCTCAATGGAATTTAAAGAAACTCTGTACCTTGATACCAAGTATCTTCGAAACTGGTTAATTAAACTGTCTAGGAAGCAGGAAAGCAATTCTTACACAAAACGCCTTCTGATGAGCCTAGACGCCCAACTCAAAATCAAAGATTCGCAGATGAAGGCGTTGCGCCGACTGGTCCAAGATTGGGAACATTTGTCAAAACGCCAACAACAATTGAGTATGACCAGATTGCTTCAAATGATGAGATTTCGTTGCAACCATTCCGATGTTATCAAGAAATTGGAATTGGTGGCCAATCACTATGGACTAGAATTAACCAATGTCGATAATCCTGATACTGGTGACGTTGCTGACGAGAATTCTATACCTAAACCAAAGACATTTGCGAAACATGCTGCTGCATTTGCTGCCGGTGCCATAGGTGGATATCTCGGAACCAGAGCATTGGTAAAAGAAGAAGATGGGGTTCCTGCGACAACCTCAGCCGATATCGCTCAGGCCAATTCTATTTTAAATAAATTGGAAAAAAGAAATAAAGATAAATAAAATATGGATTTTTATACTTTAAAGAGCGAGACTGATTTTTCTCAAAAAATGAAGGCGGTAATGCAAGCAATCATGCTGTATTCACAGCCAATGATTGTTGGTGATATCATTCTTGAAGACAAGATGTATCAATTGCGGTTTGCAATCAGATCTGCCTCAATATCTCCGTATCATGATGAATGTATACTATTTCTTCAAGAAGCAGTTGGTGGAGACGTTGAGTTGATAAAGGCGAATCGTCTATAATTGGAGGATATGATGAAGATAAAGACTACTTTTGAATCATTCCAAATAGGAGACAAAGTAACCGTGAATGATACTGCCGTCCAAAGACTATTGGATAAAGCAGAAGAAAAACAAGCATATGTGTATAACCCGAATGGACCCAATGACACCGTTGGTGTGATGATTGATGGCAAATATCATTTGGTAGATTTGGATGAAATTAGTTTAGTATTGGAAAGTATAGGCTTAACCGAATGGGCCATGTCTGATACGACTTCTGGTGTGTCGATACCAGTATTTGGTGAAGATATGGAAATATTAAAAAAGATAAAAGAAACGCCAAGAAAATCAGATATGGACGAAAGAGAACAAGAAATCGCAAGAAAATTGGTTACTCGTGGAGTTTTAAATCGAAAAAAAGATAACGAAGGTATATACTTCGAATTGAACAATATTGATTTAGTGAGAGATTAACATGGATAAAAGCAAACAAGCAATGTCAGATTTGATGAGTAAAATATCGGGTAGTTTCTCGGAAGAAGCGTTTGTCAACATGCCCCTAACTTCATCTACACCATCCTCTAATGATATTGGTAGACCGATAACCTCAGCAGCGTCATCATCACAGAAACAAGCGATGGGTGACATACTTAAAAAATTCCGCGATGCTACTGATAATGTTCGAGATAGTGCCGTCGAAAACGATATGCTTTTCGAAGCTCTGCAAACCGAAATTACCGACAATGGTGTAAGAATAGCTGAATGGGATATCATTATCCGCGACCATCCTGCTGGATTGGGCAAACTATACGATGTGTTTTGTGAAAATATTATAATAGCATCTGACTTAAGGCTTTACGAAGCAGCTTTGCGTTTGGTTAAGGAACTGAATAGTGGAACGCCGATTAATAGCAAAACAATACGACAGCTTCTGTCACACGAGGCAAAGTATTCATCAAAATTGAATGAAGCTATTCATCTAGCAAAACATTCGAAAACTCTATCCGGACCAAAAGCAGATATTGCGAAAAATAAATTAGAAGAAGCTAAGAATGCCGCATATCAGGCGAAGAAAGACATAGAGAACCTTTGAATTAAGTGAAATACCCCGCACCTAAAGGAACGAGGGATTCTTGGATTGAAACTAAATAAAGGATGAGTAATAAATTGCCTATAGGCTTATCCAATATGATAACTGCCATCAACGAGAAATATGACGTTGATTTGCTTAGTCTTTTGGATAACCCGAAACAGCTTCTTCTTGTCTCTGAACACTACAACAACAAAAAAGAAGTTAGCAAACAATTGGGTGAAAGTATATTTACTCACCCTAATTGCGCAAAGTCGTACTTGATTTCCGAAGCAGCTAGGTTGCTTTTACGAGAAATCGCCCCAAAACGTATTAAAAAAAGGAAATCAAAGAAATGAACCTAAAATATCTTATCGAAACTGAATTACAAAAGGCCGAAGTTGTAATTGCAGCAAAATCTATTACTGACAAATTGCAGAATATGGCCGAAACTTTAGCCAAGCTTGACGCAAATGATGTTATGCCTTTGGGTGATGCCATGCGTGATGTGTTCGGCGGTGATGCTGCGAAATCATTTGAAGAAAGTGTGTCTGAAACTATTCGTGGACTTATCGAGCAAATTCGTGACGCCAAAAATTCCATATCCGACAATATTGACGCATTGGAAAACGGCGAACCTATGAGCGATATGGGCGAAGTTGATGATATCGATTCTATGTTCGGTGATGAGGCTGGTGCAGAACCAGCAGAGGACGAAACCTTAGATGCTGCTACCGACACGGAAGAACCAGAAGCACCGGCAGAAGAGGACTTTAGTGATATGTTTAGTGGAGCGGCGGAAGAATCCAATGCCGCTGGTCGGGGCATCAAACAGGAAAGCGCTCGTTCAAAGAAGCAAATCCTTGAAAGCAAAATTCTCCGTCGCTTTAAATCGATTGTTTCGGAAGGACACACGGTTGACTTTGCAGTTGAAAAAATAAGCAAAGAATTGAACAGAAGCAAATCTAAAATTGCTGAATCTATTATGCGAGCTAACAAGATAAAATAATGAGATTAGATGAACTCTTCGGGGATAAGGGAGCCATTGAGCATTTCAGAAATGTGGTTCTTGATTATCTAACGCCATTGGCGGCTGCAAACATAGAAAAGGTGGACATGTCCGACCTCGAAGAAGTCATGCATCTTGATGGCAGCGGTATCATCATCGATAGAACTCTTATGATGAAAGTTCTTGACCCCAATGAACTTAAAATGGTCAAGAAGATAGAAGGAGATACCGTTTATATTTCGTTCCCTGTCGATGAAATTTCCGCAAAGACCGAAGAAGACGAAGAAAAGGACAAACAATCCATTAAAAAGAAAGCTGGTGATGAAGCCATGAAATCGGTGAAAAAATGACAACAACGATGAGAGCCGAAGTCCTTAAAGAAATAAGCCTCAGGCTCGGTGGTGGAATGGTAGATGTGGAACTTGACCAAGATCATTATGATTTAGGTCTAACCTTATCCATCAGAAGATACCGCCAGAAGTCTGCAAGAGCCGTACAGGAGAGTTTCGTGTTCCTGACGGTAGTTCCCGATGTTTCGCTATATACGCTCCCAGAAGAGATTCAAGAGGTTAGAGCATGCTACCGCCGAACAATGTCCGCTACTGGTAATGCTGGTGGTGTTTTTGACCCATTCGGAGCAGCCTTCGTGAACAATATATATATGGTCCAAAACCCTGGTGGGATAGCAGGTGGTGGTTCTGGAACATTGGCACTATATGATTTCGCAATGCAACACCAAGAACTGTTGGGAAGAATGTTTGGTAGAGATTTGCAATACACATGGAACCCTGCCACTAAAAAAATTAACTTCCATAGATTATTCAAAAACTCAGAAGAAATTGGTATCCATGCCTATGTGGCACAACCAGAAGAGCTTTTACTGAAAGACCCTTATGCTAGACCTTGGATACAGGATTATGCCTTAGCACAATGCAAAATGATGCTTGGTGAAGGTCGTGGAAAATGGACAGGCGGTATGGCTGGTCCACAAGGTGGTATTACCCTAAACGGAGATGCTCTCAAAACAGAAGCTCAAGCAGACATGGATCGCTTGGATTTAGAACTTAAAAATGGCGGAGATTCATCAGGGGGATATTCTTTTTTAATCGGCTAGGTCTATGGTTTCATTATAGGTTGATAAATAAACCTATGATAAAACAAAAACTAGAATATTACTTAGCCGAAAATACTGATAGATTTAATTGCCGATATCTTTGCAAGAGAAATCCGGAATTATGGAAATTAATTATGGATGCGACGTCTTTTCTTCCAGATGACGCAAAACCCAAACAAAGATGTTGGCATGTTGAGAATGGCATTTTTCAAATACCAAAATGTCCTGTCACAAACAAAGACACAAAATGGTTTGAAAATAGATATTTGACTTACGATTCTCTATCAGCAAAATCGAGTTGTCCTATAGTCCAGAAAAAGTGTCTTGATACTTTTAAAAAAAATAGCGGACATAATGGTCATTGGTCATCATCTCCTAAAATAAGAAAACAGATATTTGAAAAAAGAGTAAAAAATCCACAAAAAGGATTCACTCGCTCAAAAGAATGGCATGAAAAAATAAGAAAAACATGGGACAAAAAATTAATGGTTCATCGTCGTGGGCAGCATGTTGATAGTTACAAGAGTTACCGTAGGATTGTCGAAGAAATAAGTGATAGGAACTACAAACACAATAGGTCATTGATAGAAAATGGAGATGCTATTCGGGGTCCATTTGATAATCACCTAGATCATGTTTTTAGTATTTGGAATGGGTGGAGACTTGGTATTCCTCCTTTTATTATTGGGCACTATACCAATTTAAGAATGATTAGTTACTCAGAAAATTGCAAAAAAAGTTATAGCAATCATAAAACAATTGACCAGCTTTATTGCGATATACTAGATGTCATATGCCAAGACACAGAGAAATAATATATTAATCACAAAAACACAGAGGATATTGGTTAGCTAATCCAATATCCTCTGTGGTGGTTATGAAGACTTCCATTAAATCTTCTATAGGGGAAAACCGTCCCGCATGACCAATTAGTAACCATGGATAAAGGTCACAATTCCATGTCAGTCTATTTTAACGCATCTATGCTGTGGCATAACTGATTGCCCTTCACCAATTTCCGAATATGAGGTATTAGTAATACTGTACTATACTATGTTCCTCAAGGCAGAAGTGACTACACTGGCTTAAGCCTTTAATGGAAAAGCATAAGCGAAATATGCATAAACCAATGAGTGCTTGATTGCAACAAAAAATCCCTCGAAACGGTGATCAATTCCGCTTCGAGGGATGTTTAAACAATATTGAGCAGTGCCTATCTCTACCCAAAATCATTCGTTATATGTTTATACAGGTGAAAACATAAAAACAGCGTACGATATCTCTTTAACCTGTCTATCGGCGGGCCAGAATCATATCAAAGTGCCCAAGGCCGCGATTAAAGGCTCGCCCTCAGAAGCCTTATCATCAAACAGTAGGCAACCATTTGGACGATAGGAAAGGTATAGTGGGGAATTACATCCCCGTCAACATTATTTTTTCCATAACTCGTCAATGTTTCCCTTCATGAAATCTTTACATCTCATGCTTTTGCCACTGTTGTTGTCGTAAATTTGGTTATCCTGAAAACGATACGTTCTCATTTTGTCACCACGCTGCCCAGAACCGATTTGGTTCTTGCGGATATTGTTGGTGCTTTTGTGAAAACTTCCCTTTTCCATTTCATCCAATTTTCGTTCAATTTCTGTTCGTGCTGACGCAATATTAGCAGCCCGCTCTCGGCTTACGGCTGTTTGCGTAATACCAGTTGGGATATGGGTCATTCTAACACTGTTTTGATGCCGATTTCTATGTTGGCCTCCCGCACCCGTTCCACTGAAAAACACAATGGAAAAGTCTCGGTCGTTTCTAGCAATATTGGATTTTTCTGTATGTTCGTCTAGTAAGACACTTACAGTAACCGTGCTTGTGTGGACTCTTGCTTTTTTGCCAGTTCCGCTTATTTCTTGCCAGCGGTGCCCACCAGCTTCATTTTCGAAGCCTTTGATATCTTTGCACGTAATCACCACTATTCCATCGGTGGTGTCGATGGTATAGGTTCAACGCGAACGGTCGAGGTATTTTGTATATGCTAATGCCAAATCTTTAGTGATTCGTTTTGCGTGGTCCCCGCCTTCGGCGGCACGAATTTCAATTTTCATGATATTCTCCTTAATAATTACAATAGTATTTATCTACAAATTGCTTGGCGGTCCCAACACCGCCAAGCAAAGACAATATACAATATTTATGAATTAATTACAAGGAAAAAAGAAGAGAGGGCGCGAGTAAACTCAAACTTAAACGATCATCCAACAATCGTAAACCCTCTCAGTTCACAAAGCGACCGAGAACTTATCGCTTTGATTTCGGAGGATGATGAAAGCACCTTATTTGCTAGACCCTCATCATCCAGTGTGTTCAAACTACTTGAAACTTATCCAAGTGTCAAGGATTTTTTTCAACAACTTCAAAATTAAATCCATCAGCGGCGGCACTTTTCAAAAGTGCATCAATGGCTTTGATATGCGCATCTCGCTTCAATTGCTGTTTTTCGGCATCAGTCCCATCAAGCTTAATTTTTGCTTTTTGGGCAGATACTTGGCACTCTGTTAGGCGATTATAATAGCCGTTTTTAAAATCATCGGTGGTGCTATCAAATTTTCCCGCAGGGAAGCGATAATAAGTGATATCGTTGATTACTGCCAAGAACGCCTTAACCCATTCTTGATTAACATTTTCTGGAATTTCTTGGTCAAACAAACGCAGTTTGTCACTCGGGACTTGCTGGCTAAAATTTGAAAATCGGATGCTATTTTTTTGGATAACGAGATGAACATTATCAACCAAAGCTTGATGTTGAGCTTGTTCCATAATCCAAAACAATTGGTCATAATCTTCTGGAATTTTGTCTGGAACATAAGCAGGATACTCAGACTCGTCAAAGGTGATATTTCCGTCACTATCCCACGATGCGTCATATTTGGTCATGACTTTATAGATAACATCGGTATACGATTGATACAGCGAAGGATACGCCGAAATCATCATCGTTACTGCTTGGTCTGGCGTCATTCCCATGATTAATCTCCGTTTGTTGAGTACGGTTTATAACTTTACTCTGGTATTGTCAAGTCTTTTTTGCACCAATCCAATAAAATTTTGCTTGGTTTATATTCTACCTTGTATTCAAACGGCTTTATGGCGCGGTCCAGTGGTGTATAGAAATCTTTATCCAATAACAACAATGGCGTTTCCATATTACCTCGAAACAAAACATATTTTATCATGTGTTTTGGTATTTTTCTGCCGTTTTTTTCATCTGATAAATTAGCAGTATTATATAGTCCTATATTATTAACATAAACGTAATCACCCAGTGATGAAAATATTGCACTTTCGTTTGGATTTACTTTTATTTCGGTTCTTGCGCGATGCATATGGTCGTGCCAAGACACATTTAAATGTCGGAAATGTTTATGCAGGAACTTATCTATCGCAACATTGGAACGATGACGGAGTTGCAAATGCAAAGGGACTGCTTTGGTTTCAGACGCTGAATGTGCATCGAGATAGCTAAGATGGCAAAGCAACTCCTCTTCGGAAATAGTGAAAATCGGATGAGAAAGAGGAATGGTAGAAAAGTCTATTTCGGAAACTTTGTCATACAAGGTTACGTCTTTGTTCATTAAAGTTTCTTTGACACCATAGCGATAACTGCATGGTATTATGGTGCTAGCACGAAGTTCGGTGTAGTAACGATGTATAACATTACGATTAGTCGCATACGAAAGCAACATCGCGCCAACTGAAATATCTAACCTTCCACAAGAACCGGCGATGCCATTTTCGAAAACATGCCCAGAGATAGGAATAGCGCCTTCGATTTTTACTGGAAAATACCAGTTATAAAAGATTTTTCCTTTGAAGCGGATAGCCAAAATATCATATCCATTTCGGGTATCAGAATAACATTTTACCACATTTCTGCTTGCGGTAATATGATGTGACGAAAATGGCTTTTTGGATTTTGCCCAATCATTCAAATCTATTACTTTGGTTTCGGTTAAAAACAACTTTTGGTGGTTGACCGCATATAATATAGCCCGATACGTATACTCATTTCCTTGCAATCCTTTTTGCAAAGCATACGATAAGTCGAACGGGATTGCTTGATGAAAAATAACCCTATGGTTGAACTCTAGCTTCATCATTTGCACCAATTCGGACGAGGACCGCCTCCATTGTATTTTTTGGCATAACCCTTTTCCAAAAGGATATCACCAATGGAACGACCATCTTCTAAAATAACTTCCGAATTAATTCTACCACCCCATTTATCGTGTTTTGCATTTTTCAAAACAACCGATTTGTTGTTGATTAAACTGTGAACAAACTTCGATGCCTCAATTTGAAGATTTTTTTCTTTCTCACATTTCGCCAGATGGCCACGTTCAGGAGAATCTATGCCACTTACACGGACTTTCCATTCCAAATCATACGGAGACCATTTCGCCTCAATAACATAAGTGTCAGCATCTACTACTCTCGTCACCCTGTCATGATAGACAGATTGAAAGTCGTGGGCAATCACTGCGTAAAAAATAGCAGCACCAAGCAGTAAGATATATTTTATCATACTTGTTGATACTATATATTGAATAGAAAGTAAACCCAAAAATTACTTGACAATTTGGAATAGGTTGATATGGTTGGTGCTTGATAAATAATTGATGCGAAAATGGATAAACATAATAGAAGAAAATTTAAAACTTTCGAAAAATCAATTACCTACTCTTAGAGGCCGATACAGTGCATTTATCATAACTATGCACCCAAGTGACTTTCTGAAACTAACTGCCTCACCGCATGACCGCGACCACATAGAACAGCAGATTGATAACGGTGAATTCCCCCGTGCGGACTTTGGTGACGAGGGGTATGAGTATGGTGAGAACGGTAAATTTGATTTGCCGTTTTTGACTGTGGAATACCCCAGTGGTAAAGTGTTAGGACACGAAGGTCGTCATCGTGCAATGATGGTTTTGAAGCAAGGAGCTACTAAGTTTCCTGTATCCATTATGTTGAGAAGTTCGAGCAAATATGAATTGCGGTATAAAGACGACAATGGGAAAAACTTCTCAGAGACATTCACGACATATGAAGATGCCGAAAATAGAAAATACGAATTGCCTGATGAATATTATGGAGCTACCATTGATACTATTGGTAGGGCGGCTATTAAAGGTTCGCCGACTAAGACAGTTGGTGATATTCACCATGGTAACGCTAAGCCATTTGATAGCGATGATATGCCAAAAACCCTGATAGCCGAATATAGTGATGATATATCGGTATCAGGGTTTAGAATAGGATTGGTTAAAGGCTATAATCACTTTAACTAATTCAAAAGTTTAATCAAAATATCGACTTCATCTTGGTTGAAACCACCAGCCGCATCCTTAGTGGTTTGGTCTTTGCCATGCACAATCCACTTGGCCGTGTTGTTCACTAAATCGGTCATCATGTCACCATGACCCTGAACAACCAGCCAAAGCCAAACTTACAATCGCTACTCGCAAAATATTTTTGGTGAACATATAAATCTCCTTGAGATAATTCGTTACTTTAAACAAATGAAATTGTCAAACCTTTTCGCAACGTTCGCACAACATTTCTTCGTTTACTGGCAAATGCCTCCAGCAACGCTCACACTTATCGTATCCATCCATCTCAACAACATATGGTTCAGTGATAACATCGGTTGAACACAATACTTGGCTTACCCCATATACAAAATATGGGGCGACGTAATTTGACGGAACCACAATGGTTGCCGCTAGCTTATTACCACCATGGGTCTCAAGCATGGCGTTGACTTTATTGCGAAACTTTTTGATTTTTTCCCAATCATTCACAGGAGCAGCAATCCCCTCCGGAATATGCAAATTGAGCATCGGAGCTTTATTACCTTTGAATTCCGTAACCGCGAACGGTATGATCGGGTAACATAGAACACTAATGTTCCTATACACGATTGCCATACATGCGCCAATATTCAAGCGCTCATGTTCCGTCCCACAATACAAAATATCTTTTCGAGCCTCGAAATAGAATTGTGAAAGGTCATTGATGCAAAATTCTTTGATGACCGAAACATATTTTGGCAACGACATTTCATCCAGTGCATCAGATGCCGATTGGATCGTATTTCGCAATCGTTCAATAATATATTTGTCGATGTCATCGAAATGGTGAATTCTCTTCTCGCCGTTTCCTTTGTTGGCAACGGATTCCAAATATCGCAAAGTATTGCGAATCTTTCGAAAAGTCTCGGTATGTGTAGCCATGGCAGCGTCACTGAATTTAATATCATGCAACGCATCACTGGAAATCGCCCATAGGCGTAGAATGTCAGCATTGTATTTTTCAATTACATCCATTGGACTTTTACCATTCTTACCAGACTTGGCCATTTTTTTACCATTCTCGTCTAGCACAAATCCATGCGTCATAACCGATTTGTATGGAAGTCGGTTATGCAGCATCATCCCGACCAAGCCTGAAGATTGGAACCATCCACGGCTTTGGTCAGACCCCTCGATTACCATGTCGGGATATTCTTCTGTGATTTCTTGAACACACGCAGAATCAAACCAAACATCAAGGATATCATCAACCTTGGTGTATTTGGTATGATCGTATTCGGTATCCTCTAAAATATCCAGAGGGGTTGCTTGCAACCATCCAATCAACCCGTTATCTTCAACAATCCGACGAATGCTTTCCAACACTTCTTCATCCCGAAGAACGTTACCATCTTCGTCGATTAGTAGCCCCATGGGCGTTCCCCATACCCGTTGACGAGAAATCAACCAGTCAGGGCGCGAAGAAACCATTCCGACGATTCTATTTCTTGCCGTAGGTGGGTAAAATGGAATTTCTTCCAATTTTGCAATCATCGGTTCTTTTAAATCTTGAACACCAAGAAACCATTGGCGAGTTGCCATTGGTACCAACAACGCACCAGAACGCCATGAATAAGGAAGAGTTAGTTTCTTAGATACGACCCAACCTCGATTAGCGCCAACGACGCAATCGATAATGGCCTGATTACCATCTCCGAACTTCTTGCCTTTTACCGCATTCATCCCACCAACAAGAGGCGTATCATCGGTGAATTTTCCGTTTGGTAGTAATGGCTCACTAAATGGTTTATTGCCCCACAGTGCCCAATCATTGACATCATGTGCTGGTCCAACATGGACGAAACCAGAACCGGTGCTATCATTAACATATTCGGCAGGTAGCAAAGGGCGTTCACCAGTGAACTCTTTCAGAGGGTGAAGCACAGTGGTATTAGATAGTTCTTCCGACGAAATATCTCGAACAAAATCACCCAAAAATTCTTCTGATAATTTTTTAGCAATATAGTATTTACAACCATCTTTTTGATATTCGGCATACTCAATGTCTTCGGAAAAAGAAATAGCCATGTTAGCAGGGAGAGACCAAGGAGTTGTAGTCCATACTAACACGAAAGTATTATCTTTCCCAACTACTGGGAACATACACCATAGCGTATCTACGTCAGTTTCGATCTCATCAGTTTCAGCATCGGCCAATGAGGTGCGCTCAACATGCGACCACATTACGGGACGCTTCGCGCTATACAATCGGTCAAGAACTTTGCTATCGTGAAACACAGCCATGATTTCGTGAGCATTGTCCATCGTTGTTACCGGTTTTGATAACATATCGATGCCAAGTTTTTTGAATTGTTCAGATTGTGTTTTAACCCAAGAATGTGCAAACGAATGACAACCAGAGAGCAAACTCTCTTTGGTTACTTCTAATTTATCTTTTCTAAAGTTTTGTTCAACGGCCCACTCAATAGGAAGGCCATGACAGTCCCAAACCGGAATCAACGGTTTGGAACCTTGAAAAACATGTTTCGCCTTCAATACGGTATCTTTCAACAGCTTATTTAAGGCATGCCCCAGATGGATTTCACCATTTGCATACGGAGGACCATCGGTGATGGTGAACGATTCTATGTCCGGATATTGTTTAAATGGAAACAAGGCACTCGGCAATTGCGGTTTTGTTGGGTATTTAGATTTTGGGGTGTAAACAGTTTTCATATTATCCTCGAAATTCTTTGTTCCGGCGCTCTACACCATTATCATCCAGAACAGAATACAATTCTGCACCTTGAGTGAAATTATACTTATCGACGATTTGCTGAACAGTCATTTGTCCATCAGCGTAATCTTTGATTATTTTATCAATGTTCTCTCGCGGCCTCGTAAAATTCTTCTTAGCTAACTTTAAGCCAGCCTTTGATGCAATATGCCGCATGTCGCGATATTCGATGTTGTATTTCTGCAACACGGAATGTGGATCGTTGTTATAAGAATCGATGATTTCCATTTCTCTTGGTGAAAGAGCCGCCTTACGAGGTCCAGATTTACGCATCTTGATACCTTCGGCTGTCAAAATTTGACGGACTCGTTCACGACTGATGCCACCAAAAGCGTCACCGATTTCTTGAAGAGTGTGATTTTTCTGATGCATGTCGATCATCTGTTTGGTCCGTTCAGACACAATTGCTCTGCCGCCCTTGCCGCGAATGGCCACGCCTTCAGAAACAATAATTTTTCTGACGTCTTGGACACCCTGTTTGGTGATGCGCGCAAGCATCGTTAAAGTGCTACCATTTTCGTAAGCTTTTGCGATTTCATTGTTTGTCATATAAACCCTATTTTTTCTGTTGACATGTTAAAATTCGTATCGTAATAAGTCGTTATTGGCGCGGTGGCGGAGATGGATTATCGCAACCCCTTGCAAACGGGTACCACGCTGGTTCGAGTCCAGCCCGCGCCTCCATCATTCCTCAAAATCCGGAATCC
>JACCEA010345574.1_pt1 | contig 28369 bp, 22 predicted proteins | sample 7449851 | NCBI WGS metagenome assembly JACCEA01 (sample SAMN15323453, study PRJNA562643) | freshwater metagenome | isolation source: river surface water | place: USA:Blue River Watershed | collected 2017-08-18
ACTCTTGCTTATACTTGAATATGTGTACAGTTATTTTCTGTATATTGTGATTGTTTGAGTGAGCAATTTCAAAGTGCTAATACGTAGATAGATTGTGATGTATGTATGTACAGTAGGGACAACTCTACATCAATATCGTGTTTCTTAAATATTAAACTGAAGTTATTTTTCAAACGTTTAATTATCCCATAGAATAAATAGAGGAGGAACTGAAAGCAAGCTCGTGTAAGAATAATTTGGATTTGTCATGGAGGCGCCATCAGGCAGCAGCCGTGTTATGCCATCATACGATACGCCGCACACAGCCCACCAGGCGCGCGCCAGCGACATATTTTAGATACAATACCAACTAGCATTGTGTTGTAGATGGTACATTGTACCAATAGTGTATGCCATACATATGCTGTGATGCTGTGATAGTAAGTTACCTGGCATCAACAATGTGCAATGCTTTATGACGCCTTCCAACCTTCTTTTTATCATCTGCACATTTTTGAGTTATCTCATACTTCCACTGGTTCGAGGTGATCAAAAGGAGCTCAGCTGTGGTCCGAATCTGAAACAGGATAACGTCAATCCAGGCATTTGCGTTCGAATCGAATACAATGACTTCCTTTCTTCACTTTCTGATCTTCATCATCCATTAAGTGTTGCTAGGACAAAGAATGAATGCATTCGATTTTCAGTGAAGTCAAAGTTCGGTGTTTGTGAAGATCATTTGCCTAAGTATGTTCAACAGCAGCGCAAATTTATACCCAGCAAAGATACAGAACATTGTGTGATGTGGTCCATAATAGCATCAAGAATGTGCAATGATCTGGGATCGTTGGGTTTTGAAAGATATTGGAGCAAACGAGGTTGTAAGGTTAAAGTATTCCATTTTGTTACTTTAGTCGATCATGCAAATTGTGATACCCCACCAGGCCTCTTGGCTGGAAATGAAAATGTAGAGATCATTCGCCAGGGTTCAATGACGCATTATCGCTACAATTGGTGGTTTAATATGGGGATTTTAAAATATATTAATGAGATTCAAAAAGCGATTAAGAAAGTCGGAGCAACAAATTCTGCAGTCAACAGCAATGGTACGACCATGATTGAAACCGCTATCGGTCGACTTGATATCAATGGATTGGTGGAATTTAGCCAACAAGCTATTCATGTTTTAAAAATTCAAGGGAGAGATTCAGTGGATAGCCCCTCGACGGCCTCTAGAGATTTCATGGATTACGATGGATTGGTGTATTATCTGTTGTCAGAATGGTATCAATATCACCCAAATATTATAAGAAGCAAGTTTCAGCAATTGTTATTCACATCATCATTAAATAAACTGACGCTGCAAGATACAATTACCCGTGGAGACCAGTTTATATGGAATGTATGGGCAACAAAACAATTTCTGACTGGTCATGTAAATAGCTTTCTTGGTAAACAATACAGTGAAGAGAGAGATGATTTAATGAAATGGAGGCGTCAACAATATGTGAATATTCGTAATGTTCCTGAAGAAGGTTTGAAGTCTGTTCTACCGTTACAATATCATGAAATACTTGCAGCTGCGAATTTATCAACGAATGTAGGTTCGTATCATCAAACATGGTTGCTCGTTGATATAAAAACGAGTGTCGATAAAGATGCATTTATCCCAAAGCACGAATCGAAGAAAAGTTCTTTAAATCATGTATACTCTTCATTACGTGGTCATATCCCTCCATATTGCAAAGAACCTTCCCCTACTGAATTGAATATTATGCAGGACTGGATTCATGAAGAGATTCACGTTCGATGTCATCCAACTCAGATATCTGTACCTTGCATCAGGGACCGTGGTTATGATGCAATCATTCCTTGTTCACAAGATTTAATTAATGCATTAGCAGAGGACTATGCTATATCTAAGGGATGGTGTGACTTTAAGCATACTGGAGCATCCATACCACCTTTGAAAGAGATATCCTCTTTAGCGGAGGATTCTATCAAGCGCCGTTCTGCTAATCGTGTGCGGTTGGCATTTTTTTTCACAGTTTATACAGACTATTTATTGTTTGAAAGAATCTTTTCTCATCTCTACGATTCTTATCACTTTTATCTCATTCACATCGATCCTATTGGTGGAACTCAGGAATTCAATCATCACTTGGAGGAATTTGTTGCACCACTTCAAAAAAAGAACAACAATATTTTCATTATAAAAGAAGTTCCCATTGTGTACGGTAGTGCTACTGCGAGTATCTTACTTAGTAGAGCCATGGCGTGGTTTAATATATATAGTGAATATTGGGATTACCTTATCTCTTTGACTGGCAGCGACTATCCATTGGTTCCATTATACATTATGGAGAAGATTCTTACAGCACAAAAGCCGCCAATGCCATTTGTTATGTCATGGTCGGCTGGGACAGGACGACATATATTTCGATTGACTAAGACATACCCTGTGTTTGCCAATAATCACGATATACAAGCTTCTATTGCTGCAGTATTGGAAGAACGTGGCGGGAAAGTTTATTTAGGAGTGGTTCCCATGTCTCGACGAAGTGGTAATTTTGGACCGCCATTATCATGCAAGAATATTGCAAATTTTTATCGTCTTGATAATCGTAGAAATAAGTCAGCGTCGTCCCAACAACATGATACACAATGGTTATTTCCGAGAGATACATCAAAAAATAAAGGCTATGCATTTGCCGAGGAAGGAATACAGGTTGGAGCTAGATCTTTCGATGGTCAATATAGAGTTTGGAAGAAATCCGACCCAGCAACAACGGCAGCATATGATCGAGAAACGGTTCGATATCTGGTGGAAAATGAAGAAGGGAAAAAGTTTTATCATTTCTTCAAATACATGTTGTTGGGTTCTGAAGAGCATTATTTTGTTAGTATACTGTACAATTGGCCGCGCACAAAAACGTTTGTCCAAACTCTTTCTTCGCAATTTGTTTGGAACACTTGGTCCAAAGGGATTCAACGACCAGCAGTTTTAAAAGATGGTTTTCAAACTCATACTAATTTTCTTTCCATGAAGGAATATTCAATTTTAAAAGGGTTTGCCATGCGTGGAATGATGTTTGCTCGAAAATTTCACTCCGCGAAAACAAAGAATCTGTTGGATATCATTGATAAGGAATTTCTATCTGTCAATGGCTCTTTGTTCAATGAAGTAGGAAAGTATTGGCCAGGATATTATGAAGTTGATGTCGAATCTAGTGGAAATGATTGGAAGAAAAACTTGATTAGTAAGAAGAAGAACCCTTAGAACCAGTAGCAGATTTGTCAGATTGTCTTCTAAAGAAACTGTTACTTATGGAATATTAATATTTTAATTTATTATAGTTAATGTTATTCGCGAAGGATGTAAAATTGAAAGAAAAGGTCCCTCAATCACAAAAAAATCTCTGCAGCTCCCCCCGAGCAATCCATTATTACTCAAGCAAGAGTTTGAGATTAGCCACAACAATGGGAGTGATGAGTTACGCGCGGACCTACCAAACTACAAAATTAATAGGAACAAAACTTTTATAAGTATTAGAAAGAACAAAACAAGAAATTCAAACTGGAAATTTGCCTCTTACTGCCAAGTATTACCAAAGTCCTTAGAAATCTGGATAGCCCCATTGTTCAAAGCGCCAGCAATAAATTGTCCAGAAGCATCAGTTGTAATTGATGTGAAGAACCCACTATCTGCTGATGTTTTGGACCAGATGCGACCGTAGTCGGATGAAAGGAAAATACCCTCTCCACTCATTGCCGCATACACATATTTACCATCTGCACTGTATACAACTTTCGAAATCGGTCCTTGCGGAAGATTTGCTTTTTTGAAGTCAGTACCATTACTATTGCTCATTTGAAGAGTGTAGTAATTTGTGTACGCCATGTGTTCACAAGTAGCATCACAGCTTAGCAAACCTCCTTGATAAGTCGCGAATGACGCACGATTAAAAGACTTACCAAAGTCAGTAGAGTGCACAAACGAACCAACAATAGGACCGACATAAATATGGTCTCCAATGGAACTCATAGCAAGAGAGCCAAAATTTGAAACAGATCCATCAGCCACGCCCCAAGTAGTTCCGTAGTCGCTAGAAGTGTGGATTTGGCCAGCAAAAGTTGGAACGAAACTCACTGCCACTTGATACTGACCAGTTTCGCTCATTTCAACATCATATGCAGCAAAATCTGATGGAAGGTTCACTGCTGTCCAAGATTGACCGTAGTCTGAAGATCCAACAGTTTGCTTACAGTATGTACCGACTAACATGTATTTTCCGTTTCCACTCACGACTCCCTTGCTGAATGAGTCACAACCAATCAGTGCCTTTTGCCAATTAACGCCACCATCGTTTGAAACATACACATCATCAGCACTTACAGCCAGTAGTGCCTTGCCATCTGATGAACTGTCGATACTGAGCCACTTTCCTTCAGGAGGAGAAGCAGCTTGAATTAACACAGTCGCCACAACTGCGAAAACCACCAAGATCAAAGACATAGCACACATATTCACTTCAAAAATACAAATGGAATATCTGGTATCGCCTACGATTTCTGGAATAAATTATTTGTGAGTACAATCCCACTCGTTCACACTGTACAATGTAATATATAATAAGAGATGCAGAAGATTTGAAGAGGAAGTGCATCCAAGCACAGCAGCGCCGGCGCGCATTGGCTTTAGCAGTAGCAGCAGCTCTACTTCTAAGTAAAATGTAACAATGGAGATGCAGTATAATAAAATTGAAAACATGGATAAATTGTTAGTATCAGCAATTTCGAGTACGGAAAACTCAAGTAAACAATCTAGTGGTATTAAAATAAAATTAATAAGCTTTAAAAGTGATGATAATGCATTCAACAATCGCAAACACATAAAATACAAATCCAATAAACCAAACTAGTCCAATCGAAAATTATTATGTTACATCTACCGCAAATATACAATAAATCTAGTTAAAAAATGATTCAACTACAATGTCTCATGGTGAATAAACAGATAGCGGTAATGACGAAGTCGGTGACAATGAACAGTGTAAACAGACCAAACTTTACTACCGTCCAAATGTACTAGTTCGCAAAAGCAAGTTGAGCTATAATAGAATCCCCAAGATTGTCTCGACTGCAGAACTCAATAATGTCAATCTCATTAGACCCATTTGTATCAAATAAAGACCAAATCACCTCCAAATTCTCCAATATAATGGAAGGAGGAACATTGGTTTGGTAAAGTTTGAATGTTTTGACCAATGCCCTGGCAACTTCATCTTTGGAAAGCTGCCCTGAATTGTCGTGATCCCAATAACGGAACCATGCTTCCTTGTTTATTTTTATGTCCGGTGGTGGTGGATGTGGAACCTGAGGATAATGAGAGGTTAAATACGCCAGAAATCCATCGTTTGGTCGAAAGAACTCTTCTTTCGATATAGTACCATCACCATTCTTATCCCATCTTCCCCATTTAGCATCAACATCACACTCGATTTGAGGCCATTCCAATGGAATCTGTGCCTTCAGGCCATCAAGTATCTCATCGTAAGATAATGATCCATCGTTATCACCGTCGAGATACGAGAACCAAATGTCTGCAGCCGCAGGATCACCAACCTTCAACGCTGGAACATCAGCAACATTAGAAAATGATTTTCTACATTGCGGGCAAAACCAAGGTTTCATAAGTCCACTCAAGCAATCTCTATGATAAATGTGTGTACACGATTTCTCCAATTGCTGTCTGGAATTTACACACATCAACATCCCCACGGCTCTATTGCTAAGTGCATCAAAACAAATTCCACATTCACCATGACGATTCACTTCCCCTTTTCCACGTAAAAATTGTTTTGAAATATTCATTCTGCAAAATTGAAAAATAAATTATGGTAGAAACGAAAAACGAGATAGATTGACGAAGATGTTTGCACAGAGCAAAATCATCAAAAGCATACTACGCAGAGTGGGGTTCGAACCCACGCATGTATAACATAGTGGATCTTAAGACCACCGCCTTGGACCACTCGGCCATCTGCGCACACCTACCCAAGCTATTAGCTATATATAAATAATGTAAATTGCTATTATCCGTTACGGCCGATACACCATATACATGTGTGGATTATTATGGTGACCATAATTCATTAAAATATTTTATTGTATCTGCAAAATTATGTATCAATACTATGTCGAAGTCAACCTCGGTTGTTGTGAAGAACAATGCTCCTAACTGGCCAGCAATGGTTCGCATGAAAAAGGAAATGTCCAGTTCTACTTCTTCATCAAATTTGACCACATCATCATCTTCATCCTCCTCATTACAGTTACCACCTATTTCTAAATCTTCCCTCACTACTACAACTTCATCTTCCACATCTACCGGCAGATCAAGTTCAGTTGCTACGTCTATGTGGTTGAAATCAAGGCAAATGAAGGATAGCATCGAAAATCGTAGCAATGACAATTCCAACTCAAGTGATTGCACAATCTCCGTGAATACAGTCGACGCGGATACTTTCAAGTCGACAACATTACAAAATCAACGAGAAAAGGAAAAATTTGCTGCCAAGAAGAACACCACACAGTTAGTTCGACAATGTGCCAATTGTCAATTGCTGTATTCAACTTTCCATCAATGTATACCCTTATGATCCCAACTACTCGGTTCCATGGCCAAAATCTGTTCTAACCTGTTTAAAAGATGAAACATAAAGTTTGTATATATTGTAAGGGAATGAAACGTCATCATTGTAAAAATATTTCAAACGTAAAAGATAATAAATTGTTGCGATATTTCAGAAATTCTATATACTATTCACTTTCCACTACGGAATATCCCATATCCAGAAAAGTTATCTGCGTCAAACACCAGTATAATTGCTGCGCCATAATTTCCCCCACTCTCAAGGGAGAGTGAGAAATGAAAGAAAAAAGATATAAAATTATTATCGGTATTGAAATGCACATTTTGTGCTTCAGTGCATAGAGCTGGGAGCACTACCAACTGCCGTTATTTCTGACGACATTGAAACAGTTCTTGGCAACGGTGAAACTTTATTTTGGCTCATATATTGAAGAAATTGCGATGGGATCTGAATATAAATGATATATAACAAGGAATTAATATAATAAGGGAACAAGTACTGATACCTCCGCCAAAACTTGATGAGCCAATGCACTGGATCCCTTATTAGCAACGTCTCGATATCTGCACATGAAGGTATTAAATAAATAGTAGAACGTTCCATGGAACTTACGAAACGAATTGTATAATATCTCGGACTGCTGTTCGACCATTGGAAGTCAACAACTTTTCGTCAGAATCAAGAATCTCCATCTCTGAAAAATCTGCATTACCAACTCCAACAATGATAATAGATAGTGGCTGAAGTGATGCATTTATGATTGCTGACTTTGTCAACTCCAAATCATTTATCACACCATCTGTTATGATCAACAAAATTGTATAGTTCTGATGCACATTGTCACAACCCTTAGATGAGGCAATTTGAGTTGCATTTTGAATAATTGGAGCAAATAGTGTTGGTCCGGCAAAAACAACGCTGGGAACCGCATCTCGATATGCCTATTCGACAAAAATAAAGTCATACACAGTTCCGTCATTATTTCTCTCATCACCTGTAGTATCCCTTCCACTCCATGAACTTCATATCCGCCACCATATACCGGGAAACAGTGCTGAGCAGGAGATTGGGTACCATCGGGCAGCCTGACCCTTGCACCGAATCCATATACAGGATACATTTGATCTGAATCATAAAGTTGTAAAATACTACCTACAGATCGAATTACGTCTTGGTATTGGTTAAACTTCACACCTGAGGGGTCAAGATAGTGAAGGGAAACTGGGGAGTGACACTCTCCATTCGAAGCAGTAAAATCGATTCCAACGATCAAGGATAACTCACATCCTCCAGCAATATACTACATAATGATGAATTAGTTGTGAAATCAAATTATGCCAGTTCTCAGTGTTTCTTACATCACCAAAAGTTGGATTTTGCTCAATGAAGCACGCACCTGCTGACAGGGTTCCTGAGTTTTTATATGAGCTTTTCTTCTGTTTATCAGGCTCGATAACATTTAAGTTTCCACCATTGCTGATGATCATCTCCCTCACACTTGTATCCACTTTCCCCATGAATTTGTGCTTATTATTCTTCTCCCAGTCCCAAATTGTGATACGTAGGGGACGATCAATATCGGCATTACATAAGGTTACCATTGGTATTTTGGCTTGAGCCCATTTGGGGTTCAAGGAATTATCAATGTGATCGTTTCTCCATACGACTGAATAGCTACCATCTTCATTAAGCCTTTTTTCAAAAAAAGCAAATGAAAAGAAATAAAAAAACAGTCGACAAAATGAAGGGAATTACCTGGAAATCTCCAAGAATGGATCAGAGGTGGAGAAGAAACCTTCTTTGTTGCACAATTTGCTGCATGAAAAAGATGCAACAAAATTATCACGGGTATTCGCTTGAATTTCGGCTTTCACATGAACTTGCGCTCTTTTAAAATAAATGCATTTTTGAATCATATCATTCTTAGACCTGGATATTCTTTAAAGTCTCACCTTTCGTACCCAGAAATCGGTAACATCAACACTTGTGAAGGAGCTCTCATGAGGTTGCTTAAAACGAATTCTACCTTTCCCAACAGAGTGTGTTTTGATGTATCTGTAGGTGGGATATTACCGTTTTGATGATAAACTTCAATTTCATACTAAAATGGATACATTCCAGAAGGTAAAATATGTGGGCAAGAGATTATTGTAAATTGCAGCATGAACACATACCGTTTCATTCCTCTCAAAATTATATTCCACAGAGAAGTTTGTTGTCCAATCAGCACTTGATGTATCCGCTTTTGGTTCCTTCATATTCAAAGAACTCTTAATAAAGAACCCATATCAAATGTTCCAAAGACTTACCGTTACTCCCAACGCGACTCGAGCATTACAGAACTCCTCAGTTCGGAATATTACAGCAAAAGGGTTCGGATTTCCACTTTCAAAAAGAGAATATGTTACTAGGACACGCATATCATCAAATTACAAGAAAACCTGGAGAATATGCCTTTCAACACCAATCCTTTGGCAGAAAGAAATAGACTTATCGTCTCCAATACCCTTCCATTTGGAGAACTTGTCATTGTTGTCCGGATATGAGAGAGCAATTGAGAACTGCTTTCAAAATGGATGCCATATAGAAGGATAGAATAAGTAGTTGTCTGATTTAGGATTCAAAATGGATCTCTATTCACCATATTGATATGCACTAGAAGCGCTAAAATACCGAAGTCTATATAGAGTATTGTATGTATAATATGGGCGGAATACACAGCGTAGTGGTCTACAAACAGACGCGCCCAGCAGCAGCAGCAGAGCGCCACGCACAGCAGAGAGCAGAGGCAGCAGCAGCAGGCCAGCAGCAGGCATCATAATGCGTTCTCTGCTGCGCTCGTATACGTGCTGCTGCGGCCTGCTGCCTCCAGCAGCAGCAGCACCTTGCTCTTGCCACGCTGCACTTCTTTAGCTACAATTCAACTATCTATCCCCCTCTATCAGTGTTGGTCTTCTTAAATTCGCTTACGTAGCCTATCTACATTACAGTAATAGGATAACCATCCCGTTCATCATGATAACATCATTAATTTACGTATGTCTATTATAGAACTTTCTGCTACCTTTTATGATATGTACAGAAGCATCGATCAAGATCTAAGAAGAAACTGATAACGACAAGATATATCAAGCAATCGTAAATGTTTATTTGTGATTCCTCTCAGATGACTGCCAATCTTTGTCAACTATTCACCCTTCTTCCTCTTTGACTATAAGCGACAAGCGAGGTTGTCAATTTACGATAATGGCATAAAAATTATAAACTAAACTCACAGATAGTTCGTTGACAGGACCTTGATTTGAGCGCTTATTATCGGAAGATTGTGACGATACCACTGGTGGTTGGGAAGGCACGGATGAAGCTCCAAATCCAATCGTTGTGGAGCTGCTGCTGGCGCCACCAAACCCAATCGTTGTGGTACCTTTACTTGAAGAAGAAGACTTTGACTTCATACAAAACAAATGTAAAACAAAATAATGCGTAATCAAATGCGATCAACTTACCTTTTCTTCTTTCAATTCTTGCAATTCTACTTCTAATGCACCAATAGTTTCAATCAGCACATCCACTAAATCTTCAACTTCTGCCCGCTCTTCAGCCGACTTATCTTTCTTGATAGCTAGCCACAGTTCCAATGCCTACAAAACAAGCATTAATAAGTTAGAGCTGAAGATGCCAGAAACACTCACCTTTTTTGAAGTGTTGTAATGATGTAAAGCTTTTTGCATTTCCTCGGTTGGATTGCTAATGGTTTTTTCCTTGGAGTTGTACAAATGCGTCGTGGCCAATGTATAGTGGATAGAGGAGACAGCTCTAGTAAATCAAACAAGGTAACGATACAATTAAGACATATCAAAAGAGAAACCAACCTATCGGATGGATCGCAAACCACTTCTCTAATTTTCAAAGCGGATTCATATTCTTGCAACGAGCCAGCAATGTCTTCATTCATTTGTTTCACATCTCCCAATCGGACATATACTTCCGATAGAAGCCTATTCTTGTCCGAATTTGGTTGTTTCTCTAATATGGAGCGAGCAACCTAAAATAAAAAAAATAGGCATTATTGGTTTAAGCTAATTCTTTCCAACTAATAGATGCCATTCATACATCTAAAACCTCCCACGCAATCTGCAGATCTCCTTCTGCTTCATCCCCACCGTCATCATTTTCTTCACCACCTTCCTCATCATCACCACCTTCCCCATCTCTAGCATCATCTTCATCAACTACGTCATCCTCTTTCTCTGCATCTCCTTTTTCGCCATCAACATTTCCTAAAACGCCCTGTGCGGAGTTCTCCTCCTCCTTGGTCAATAAAGCGTTACCATACTCATAGTACGCCTTTGCGCAGTGTGGACTCAAATCACCATAAGTTTCAATGCTAAAGAATTTGGAATCAATCGAAATTTTCTTAAACATACAGGTGGTTACTAGTTACCATGTTTGTAGAAGGGATGAAAATAGCTCAATCGCATCTTCATAATTCTTTTCAGACAGGCATTTACACCCTTGTTCATAGCGAGGGTCTTCGTTGATAGCCACATTAGCAAGTGTTTCAGCTTCACAATTCATCTCTTAAGGGGCGCTTTTTTTCTCACAGTGATGAAGTATACAATATACCAACTACCATCCATGTGCAACAAAGTACAATATAAAACCACCAACAAGGCGACAGGGCAACAAGCGCCACCCAAGCGAATTACACAATACAAATTCAAAACGCCGTTTGAGCTAAACCAGGATTTAACCGATTTAATTAATCCCAACATGTATTGTAGAATAAGTTTGTCAGTAATAAGCATACAACATGGTACTTCCTCCGTTATATCATATTCCTTATTCTATACAGTATATGTAATATTTCCAGCGTAGATTCGGTTACCCATGAAAAAACAGAACAAGATAAACAGATGAAATGATGCAAGAGCTACAGTTTTTACTTTATTTCCAAATGAAATTTGATATAATTCATCACGCTTAAGTCGATAAAATTCTCTTGGAATAAGTACTTCTGCAAATTGGGCAGCTAATTTTCTGCTCACACAACATTGAACAAGTAAATAAAATATTCATAAATATAGTGCGACTATACTCACCTCACTTCTAGAAAACCTCTCAAAACTTGTTAAACAAGCTTCATGGAACAAATGAGTACAACTCAATAATACACTCTTCTTTTGATTGTGATGTTGCATCAACGATGAATGCTGGCTGTCAAAAATATTATATTCGAATGTAGTTGTCATGGGTATCATACAAATCGCGCAATCACAAGCACCACGCAGAATAGCCTGATCCAAAACATCTAAACACAACTTATTATTGAAAAATAAAAAATATAATAATCATGGTTTACCTTTCCACGGTCCATTTGATTCAATGCATACTTCTAATGGATCGAAAGCAGGTATTCCGGATAGATGACAGTTTTTTTCCTTATCCATAACGATACCAACATGCGATGAACTTGGAACATCTAAAGTTGGTGGATCCGCTTGGCCACCATTTAAACGATTTTGTAGCATTTGTTCAAACAGCATATCTAATTGCCTGCTTTGATCCAGAGTTTGCTCCATTGATCTGATAACGTACTAATTACATCTGAATCAATTCCATCTGTCGATAAAAGTACCTGATTAATGAGTTCACTTGATTGGCTCTTGTATCCACCGATTGGTCAATTTTGCGGGACATCAAGCAGAATTCTTGGTCAAAAAATCGCTTCCTTCTACTTTCATCACCTTTACCAGAACGATAAAATCTCCTCAATGATAGCTTGAATTGTTTCCTGGCAATGTAACCTCTGTAAAGCGCTTGAATTCGTTTAGCACAGTGCTTTTGATGCCCAATAGTTCCAAGATTGGTAAGTTTCTTTTGGTAATTCTTGGTTCTGAGGAAATTGACTTACAACATATTAATATCAAAATATAATGTAATATACCTGCATAGAGGACATGCTAAATCAGAAGTTTTCATAAAATTTTCAAATGATCTCAAACACACTTTATGGAATATATGACCACAACTTAGCAGAACTTCTTCACCCGAAACAAACTTCTCCATACATATAGGACAACAGCAATCAGGGTCCACTTTCCGTTGTAAATGCCCTTCTAAAACGTACCATTCCAAAGGCTTCATCACTTCTTTCTCAGATTTTTGAGGAATCGCCGTTTGACCATATGGCAGCATCAACCCACGTCTTTGAGCTAGTGACGACACTGTTTGACTTGCAACAGGAAAGAAATAACCACAGTTTCCACAATGTTCAATCCTCTTGCTTGAACTAGATCCGTCATTCACAGGCAAAGTATTCTTGTGTCCACATGAAACACACAGTATAGGGAGAGGTTCATTGCTGTTAGAACCCCCCTGGTTACACTTAGTTTTCTGTGCATTTCTTCGTGAACCTCGTCCACCAGGATTCGTTGAGATTCCTGGCATTGGAATACCATACTTCTTTGCCATTTCTGCCTGAATAGCAGCGGCATCGATAGAAAATGATTGAGGAGGTGGTGTCAATGGATTATATGATGGTCTACTGTTCATCTCTATCAAAACTCAAAAGAACAAAAGACTTTGCAACAAATATTGAAGAAAACAATACCAAATAGATACGCCAATGCGCCAATGCATATATGTGCTGTGAGAGAGGCGGGGTAATAACGGCTTGATCACTGATTATTTCCGCAAGAATTTCAGGAATTTTACTGTGAGAAGCAAGTGTGCACTACTTCTGGTGACATTGTGTAGCGAATATTGTATAATTAATTAACTTTTGCCTATCCCATTTCACCTTTTAAGTCTACTATTTTCGCTGCATCAGTGCATCAGTTGAAACCATTCAACATGACAGACGTGGGTACCTTTGCATCTGCACCGAACAATCATCGTAAATTACCAATCAATATTGATCTCAATCGCGATGAAGTAGCTGTTCACAATGATATTCGAAATTTAGTACGTGATATGCTTTCATTGCCTCAAAGTGAAGCTACTGCCTTGACAGTGAAAATTATGACTGGAGGATTGACAAATCGTTTGTTCCTTGTTGAGAATCCATCTCACCCAGAGTATCACGTCATTGTCCGCTTCTTTGGAGAAGGAACTCATGAATTCATTGATCGTCACGGTGAGAACATGGTTTTCTCCGCATTATCTGATCATAAATTTGGACCAAAGTTTGAGGGTTTGTTTGAGAATGGTCGTGTAGAAGGTTATATTCATGGACGTGCCTTATCTCCAGCCGAGATGTCTCAGCCATCGGTTTATCGTACAGTCGCAAATATTGTTCATAAATTACATACACTTCACTTACCAGAGTTTTTCACTCATCAACGCACAACATCATTAGCTGAAGGAAGTATGCCACAAATTCATCCCGATCATACACAAGCGAATCGCACCAGTCCGTGGATTTGGCAAAAGATTCAATTATTCTTTTCATTGGTCGACGTTACTATCAAGAAATTGAGTGAATCATCAACACCAGAGGATGTCGCTAGACTAGAAAGGTATCATTCATTAGGCTTGGATAAAATGCTCAAGGAGAGTCAATGGTTGCAACATAAGATTGAGCAAATTATCTCTCAGCTCGCACATCACATGCATTATCATGATCACGTCCATGGATTGAAGGCACCTGATGGTGTGCATGATCGTGTCAGCATGAGAGACAAAGGAATGGCATTTGGATTGGAAGAAGTTCTTTGCCACAACGATCTCCTCTCTGGAAACTTGATGGTCACAAGTAACTCTCCGTTCTTGAATCCTGACGTGGAAGATAATTCGGCTGAAGTACGGCTGATCGACTACGAATACGCCGCTTACAATTATCGTTGCTATGATTTGGCAAATCACTTTTGTGGTACTTCTCTTCTCTTTCTTTATAATTTTATTGGTTTGATGTATGTTTGGTGCTAGAATTTGCCGGTTTTGACTTTGATGTTAAGGACTTTCCAGACGGAGCAATTCGCCGCGACTTTATTAAAAGCTACTTGGAAACTAGTCGCGTCAAGGATATGTATGACGACGAGTTTGTAGATGGCTTTGAAAATATGGTTCTATTGATGACTCTTTTATCGTGCTTGTTCTGGGGTACATGGGCAGTTGTACAAGCTGGGAAGGACCTTGGTATTGACTTTGATTATTTGTCTTACGCGAAGCGCAGATTTGATGGTTACTTCTTCTTCAAGGAAGAATTTGATTTGGAATATTAAAATGCATGCAATATGTAATGATTATTACCGTGACAGTTAATATCATGGTATCAGCATTGTCTTCCTGTATGTGTAAGCAGTTAATGCTCGATTCAATTTTCGGAAGCTGATTTTGCTATAGAGCGATTACACTGCGGAGAACTGCCTAACTTTAATATTTTGGTGTTGCTATTATCTGTTTGATGGATAACGAATAATTGTTGTTGGTTATCTTTGCATTTTTTGTATCCTTCCATACTCTTTGTTTTGCATTGCTAAAAGCAAGAATTTGGTAATTTAACCCAATTAAGAAACCTGTTATCATATCCCAACCTCTCAACTTAATCATCATTATCATTCGATACTACTACTTACAAAATAGACAATTCTAGGTGAAAATGCATTTTGGATTTTCTTTCATACAGCACAGCTGTAAAAAAGTGTCTAAACATAATTCAATTCCTGATATATATTATAATCTATACTTATATACAAAATATTGAAAATGTCCAACGATTGCCGTAGAAGCAATAGACTACTACTTATCTTCATAGTGATGTTTTCTGAAACTGACATACTGAAGGACAAAATCTTGATAATAACATTGTTATTTCAAGTTGGCATTGATATGACTACAAATCGACTGCTTTGATGAATAGATCTACGTAAGTTATAAATTGATAAGCCTTTAGTAAATACTGGACCAGCATCTTCTTTTCCATATCGAAAAACATAATAATTCAACCCAATACTCCCCCCTTTACTTCTAAAAGATTGATGTTAAAAGTTTCTGGTCGTACCTCCACAATTTTTGTATTGGGATGCATGAAGACCATATTGGCCATCCCTACACCATGAACACCAAATGCAAACTTTGATCCACTAAACAACTCGACGCTATCTTCAAAACTCTCATTACCAAAAACCCGTATAACTTGATATTGAGACCCAAATGCATCAATTAACTCTTGCGTAGTTTCTTCTCCCGTCGAGATCTTTCGAGTTGAGTCGAACTTTCGAGCATAATATTTGATTCTTTGGGAATGATATGCGACTTGGTAGTTTTGACAACATGTGCAATATTTTTCATCAAATGTCATGATGGTATCAGGTGCAGAAATAATAGTAAATTCATCATCGAGTACATACATATTCAATGAATTTGGTTCGATGTCAAAGAACCTTAGCAATGAAAACATTTTAGTTCTTCCCAATCTGCAACGAACAATAATTTTCACTTTGGGATCAAGCAGTAAGATCGGTTTCAATGTCAAGATAATCGAATAGACTCCTATAACTTCATGGAAATATTAGTCAAAATATGGTTGTGTCAAAACGACAACAGCTTCATCATAGAATATCCCGTTTGTATACGGATATGTATAATTGAAGAACCTCGGATGCCAACCTGTATCCGCACAACCTCCACGAAAATAGAGGGACTTTGGATCGAACACTCGACAATCTCTGTTGATAAGAACATTCCCTCACGGCCACTATGTGAGTTACTTGCATTAATATCATCTAATGAGGTCCCTACTTCATTTCCAAACATTCTCTTCCACAATAACACGTTGGAAAAATTACTCCCATAACATGGTGAAAATCCTTGTGTGCGCGTCGGGACATTATGATAGAGTGCACTGCGATTAAATAGATTTACCACCTGGAGTTCTGTATAAACAATTGAATTTGATACAGCTTGTTGAAGAGATTTCGCAAAATTGATTTCACTTAGATTGAGTGGTTGGCAATTAATAGATGCAAAAGCAATTTCCTCTTGATCAAAGAGAACGAGCCAGAGCTTCTTTTCTAGTTTGTGTTCATAGATAGTGATCCTTCAACAAAATTTTTCAATTCAAAGATCAGGGTTGTTTGAAGAAGAAAAATCCAATGGTGTGGCACCATAGTAATAACCATCAGAAGGGCTGTGTAAACCCACTCCACACCATTTAAAGCATTGTAGATCTGGTGAAGTGCATTGAACTCAGATGATGGAAAATTACATGCTCTCGTTGTAAAACTATGGACAAATAGAAGCCAAAACAAAGTAAACGTAGTAGAAATAGAATACATTCTTCTCGAACAGAAAAAGCTAACTAAGGAAGACAAATGATGACGAGTTCCCCCTCATCATACATATAGTTCGATATTCAAAAAAGAAAAAGCAAAAGCTAGTGTCACAGAGAGACAATCTATTTCAGAACTTTCCTTCAAAGATAACGAGGAAAGGATTTCAACGATTGGTGAATACTATGGCGTCCATCACGCATATTCTGACGCACAACTGCTAATGAACATCCCTTCAGTGATATGAACATCATGGAAGACGCCATAGTCCCCATAATCCTCATCGAATTACAGGAAGAGCCTTCTCATTGTCTGAATGTCTGGACAGAATGGATATTGTAACAAAACGTACAATAAATAAATAAAAATAATACTTCTACTTATCGAAAAAGAAAGAAAGCAACTCCGAAGTATAACGTATATGGTATATGGTATATGGTATAGGTGTGAGGTGTGGCGGGCTGCCGGCCTGCTGCTGCTGCTGCGGCGCTGTGCTCTCTCTCTCTCTCTATCTGCTGCTAGTGGTTCATCATCCAAAAACAACATTTTACTGCACCATTGTGCGCTTGTACCACACCAAAATCCCTTTTGACATCTGGCATCTAATGGTAATTAGAAATTGGCAAAATGATTGGAATCAACCGTAATTTATTGTCAAGCAATCTACTTGGTGAAAAGGTTGCGCCATCGGGGGCAGTTGTTTCCTCCTCTCTCCGAGACTTACCAAAGATTATGGAAAGTTCACTCCCATTCTCCCAGTATCCCCCCACCTTAAATACTTCTACTGGAAATGATGTAGATTTCAATAATTTATCAGCAGCATCTATCGAAGTTCGGTATCATCCATCAAGTTCCACCTCCAGTGGTTCCAACGGCGCCTCTGGTCTGTCGTCGCTGTGGAACTGGTTATGTACAACCGCATCACCGACCACTCGAGCAATGGATTTTATCATTCCACTTCTCCATCACCATAAAGCATTTTTTGCAATCAAACGGAACTCTGAAGTTATCATATCTCGAAGTTCTGATGGATTCGTCTCTTCCAATTTGATGGAATTTATGCTATTGAACAAATCAAAGTTAAGAGGAGAAGTACTTTCCGTGGCATGGTCGAATGATCAGTCACCAGTTATTCTCATCGGAACAACATCAGGATTGACAGCAGTTCGCCTTCCATATGCATCAGCAGCAGAGACGATTCCTCTAGATTTAGCAAACGTTGAATTGCGTTCGTTGACCAGTGTCAATTTTCCAGTCACAAGTGTATCGGCCTCGCCACTTGGCAGACTTGCTGTTATTGCTTCCGAGAATAAGGTTTATTTACTTGATGTTTGGCAGGATCAGTTGTCACTCATATTTCAAGGCAACTTCTTTTCTTCAACTGTTGTCGAGAGAGTAATTTGGTCGAATTGCAATGATAAAGTATTTGTACATTACAGGTTAGAAACCTTATTCTTTCGATGAAATTTTTCTCTGTGGTTGAATATGCATGTTTAAGCAGAAATGAGAAAGTTATCGTCCTAGAAACTTTTTCTTGGAAGTCTTGCTCATATGTAATAGCCACTGGTGATGACACAACTGTTGATGAGGAAACTACCATTAAATATTGTTGGGGAAATTCACATCAGACATTGTATCTTAATAATTCACGATCCATCTTCAAAGTGAATCCAGATACAGAAAATCCCAAGACAAAATCTCTAGAGTGCATAGACATTGGTTCTTCAAATGGCTTAGCGGCTGTTGGAAGTAATGTTATTCATGATTATGAATTGTCTAATAATGGTCGGTTTTTGGTGGTTTCGTATCGAGATCTCCAGACCAATGAAATAGGAGAAGCGTTAGATGTATTTGAATGTAAAGATGCAGAATATATTTTGTTTAAACGTATTAGGTAAGTGCCAAAACATTTATGAATGTCCATTTATTGAGAAATCATTTATTCAGCACCATCAAGAGACCTAGTATTGGTAGCAAGGCTAGCCCGTTAATATTCCAATTCGCTGTTCATTCAGATGGATCAAGAAAGCACGGAAAGAAGAAAATTGATACCACCGAACAAGATATTTATCTTGATAAAAGCGATGATTTTTCAAGGAAATTATTGCTTTTCCCTCCAATTGAGGTCCGTCGTCAATCCCAAATGGGTCCAGTCGCTGAAAGATATTTTTTGTGGGTTGTTTGGTCTGATCATGCCCTTTCTTCTTATTTGGTAAATTGAGTCACAACAAAATTATAAAGCAGAAAGAAAAAATATTTTAACTGTCAAACTCCATTCTTCAATATTTACATATCAACTGCATATCTTCCAACTCGTGAATTAGCTTCAAGCATAACACACAAGCAGATAAATAATGCAACAGCGATTTTAACTATAATACAATATATGGAAATCTATCAACTACACCTTGCCTTGTTTGAGCATGTCAACCTGTCGCTTCCATCGCTCGATCCAACTCTGTTCTTGCTTGAGAATTGTCGAGTACTCTTCTCGTACATCATGAAAGAATGTGTGTAAATATTGTAAATACTTTGCCAATGCGTTGGCTCGTTCTTCCAATATAATGCGATGGGCACTACTAACCAGACCTTCAACGCTGCTGGAATCTTTAATTTTTCGCATCCAAGGTGTTGGGATTAACGATGGTGGAGTGGTGGGGGTTGGGGCTGGGGCTGGGGCATTTTTGTCTGGTTTCTTGTCCTTTGCGCCCTTTTTTGCATCCGCTGGCGCCGCTACCACTGGAGGAGGAGCTTCATCTGATCCGGTCAGATCCTTTGGATCTTGACCCAAATCAATCACCATATCCTCCGATGATCGAATAGTATGAATCATATCCTCACTAAACTCAATACCAGGCCAAACACGACGTTGAGATTTGTCTGATCCACCTTTCGCAACTTCCTCCCGAATGCGTTGAGCCTTTCTCAACTTCTTGAGGGTCATGTGTTTCTTTGGAATTTCAGTATCTGGTGGGATCAGTAACAACTCTTGCCGCATTATAGTGTCTAACATCATTAACAATCCTTTACTGACACCACTGATATCTTCAACGAAATTGCGGAAAGCATTCATTTGACTGCGAATCAAGGAAGTTCTAAATTTATTTACTCCTGATATCATTTCAAGAGAGCGAGTCAACTCCATCTGATTCAACTCTTCCAATTCGTCTGCTTTATCTGGAGAACCGAGGCGTGGTCGCAACAGACGCTCGTGCTTCTCTCTGCTTAATTGCCACACATGTAACAATTTCAAAAAATATTGCTTTTGATCAAACCATTCTTTCTTCACCAAAAGAACAAATGAATGCAAGTACGATTGGATGCAAGCTCCTTGTATACTCATCGTGACCTTTTTTATCATCGACGTTGCAGAATCGGTCAGGTGGTGTGTGGGTGAACCAAAACTAACTTTTTTTGTTGATGTTGAAGCCAATGTACCACCATTAGCAGCCACAGAGCTTCCTTTTTTGGCTGTCGAAGAAACTTTTGCAGACTCTGAATGATGAATGGTTCCATGATGGGTGCTTCCATGACCGTGGACTTCGGATTTTTCAGCGACGACGGCTGTAGAAGATGCCATGAAATCGTCACGGCCTTGTTCAGAGATGTTTCTAATGCGAATAAATATTCCGTCGAGGCGGTCCAATTGACTCCACAACTTTTTCCACGCTCTTTCACGGTAGCCATGACGTCCAAGTACCTTCTCTTTACTTTCGTGTAGCCAGTCATTCAATGAAGCAGGTACACCACTTGGTCCCAAAATTGAAGCCAGGCCTTCACTTTCGTAAAGTTGTTTAGTTTCCTCGCGACAAACTTTATCAACATCCAGAAAAGCAGCTTCGACTGTAGGAAAATTGATGACCTGCCCTCCAGGCAGTAGATTCTCATCCGCAATTGAAACTGGCTTTTGTAAGGTAAATGGGGACGTTTGCAAATCTTTCAAAAAAACATCAATCACTCTAGATTCATTCAACCAAGGATAATCTGGTAATGATATTGGCGCAGGAAAACCACCACCACCACCAGGAATGGAAGGGTCGTTATTAATGACTTCCAAGAACTTCACACGCTGAATTAGAGCCTCACGCAATGCTTTCAAAATAGTCCATGTGTAGTATAACTGATTCAGGTTTGCACAACTCTCTACAATATTGTTCGCAGTAGGATTAAACTTCACATGGTGATGATTCTTGCTTTCTGGGCTATGTCCAGTAGTAGAAGAAGCGTCTTCCGTTTTATTATTATGACCATGACCATGTGCAAGACTATGTACGGAAATACCATCTGAGATGGAATCGTTAATAGGCAAATATCCTACTTCCGATGCGAAAAACTCCAATTCGGCTAAGAATTCATCAACTTTGCCGGCACGTCTTTCGTCTTTGGAAATTTCTGTGCGAATTCTCTCTTGCGCACGTCTACGTGGTGCACCATACTTCTGACCAAGGCCTTCTGCCATTGCAACTTCTTGTACACATTTATTGTATTTCGCAATAAAGTCATCGTATGTTTTCAAAGTCTGGGTTTGCTGATCAGATAGTTGCGAATTTCTTTCTTTCCACATTTTTGTTACTTCGGTCATTTCTTCACATTGTTGGTCAATTAAAAGTTGAATTTCCTGTAACTCGCTCTCTGAATAACCACTTTCGTTCTCTGGACTTTGTTTTGGGCAAATTTTGCGAAAGTCTTTAGCAAATATAATAATACTTTCAATATCAACGGACGCATACTTGTCCAATGTGGTCACTTTCACTTGACAATCTGATTGGAAGTCTAGAGTGATACCACGGGCTTTAACATCAATTGCTTGCAAAGCTGCCAAGTTCTTAAAGTCTCCGTTACATTGATTTCTCAAGCCAACAATCTCTTGTATATACTGCTCACAACTGTGAATTCCTTGTTGCATGACTTCCTCGTATCGCCGTTGTAAATCAATCATTTTTTGTTGAATCAATTGGATTAAGCGCCAAGTCTTATCTTTGTGACCCAATAATTCCGCTTCTCTTGGTTGCTTTATTTCCGTCTCAACTCGTCCGCGCCTTGGCCAATGGTTGCGAATTCGATCTTCCAATTGATCAGTGAATTCATCTTTGCGTCGCTTCATTTCTTTTTCTACCGTGAGTAACTTTCTAAAAGATTCTGTCTCGAGTGATGTTATCAACTTCTGTCGTATTGATTCATACATTTTTTCGATTTCTTCGAATGTCACCTCCGTAGGATTCGCCCAAGGTTGATTATTTTTGTCACAAGGGGGATGTTCACGAATATACTCCATACTTGCTTGAGTACGAATACGTTGGCGAGCTATTTTTGCAACATTTTCTAAGAAATGGTATCGTTGTTGATCCTCTGTCGTCATGCCCAAGATAGTTCCCGTATTATCAGGTGGTGGTGGCGCTTTAGCACCTTTCTTGTCAGGTACAAAATTAGGGTCATAAGGGGTACCTTCAGGAAAACGAACGAAAGCTTTCAATAAAGCCAATTCATACTCTTCACGGTCATCTGCATGCATTGCTTCATATTCATCTTCGTTTACAGGAAGAATTGTTGCATCAGCCTTGAAGAAACAACATTGCTGATGAGCTTCAAATGCTGGCTTGTCAACCACCACCGCATCAAAGTCAATATCACTTTCTTTCTTTGATCCGCCCTCTCCAGCTTTATTTGCGTCCGCAGGCGCTTCTTCATCACTGTCATGTTCACCATTTTCCTTTTTGATCTTGAATTTTCCTTCAGTATAAAAATGCTCATAAATCTTTTTCTGATCATCCACTATTTGGTAACGTCCACCATATGCTCCTATTTCATCTGAAGGTCGGTCCACGCCATGTGGACTTTCAAAATAGTGTTCGTCAATAGTTGATGATACTTGGTAACCTTCCTGCTGTTGGGCATATGAACGTCTATCAATACCAGCAGCAGATGGATTCCCTTCAAAAAAAGATCGATTAAACCTTTCTGTACTATCGAACAACCGGTCATACTCTGTCACAATTGGATGGTGAGGAGTAGGAAAAACAAACATATTATGGGAAACTGTCATCAAGCATGAACGATATTCATCAATCAATGAAAGCGGATATTTATCTGCTGCAAAACATGACTTTTGATGGAAATTGCGATATTCTTGTTGAATTTTCTCCAAAATGTTGAGAATTTCTTGAAAATGCTCATCAATCTCATCTTGCTTTGTGCTTTCTCTAATTTTTCGGCATGTTTGTTTGTATAAATCTTCCAAATCCTCCAAAAGCAATCGAGAATCTTCTGAAATATCCCACAACTCGTCAGCTGCTTTATCATCCAGTGACTTTTGAGTGGACTTATGTAATTCTACAATCTTTGCGAGCTTAAGAAAGAAATTTCCTAAATTTGTGGTTTGCACAAACATGAAATTAGCCGATGTCTCAAGATAACTTGTAATACGATCAACCATCTTCTTGTACACTCGATCCATTCGCTGTAAGAGTTTTGTACTGTATTGATCAATCACTTCATCCACTAAACGATTGCATTCTTTCTGTTCAGTGACCTGCAAGTTAATGAAAGCGCATAGTTCTTGGGTGACGGTAGGTAGATCAGAACTGTAGAACAAAATTGCCAATTTTCGTTGCCAATTTTTCAATAGCATAGGATCAACGTAGCAAACAACTGCATTGGTGCCCTCCTTCAAATCATTACCTTTCTTTGATTTTGTTTTGCCTAATGTAGAGGCAATCATAGCTGTAGTTGCTGCAGTTTGTAATGTTTTAGTTGCTGACTTCATAGTTTTTAAAGTTCCAGTCAGATTTGCAGTACTATCAAGTCCAGGTGCAATATTTGCCACAGCAGCAATTCTTTTGTCGAGTGCTTCCAACTCATCTTTCATCTCCTGAGAAGTTGATTGAATGGTGGTCATAAAAAGAGGTGAAAGTTGTCCTTCGAATCGATTCAATTCTTCAAGCTCTGCCAACAGACTTTTCATGACACCAGCGATCTCGCTGCGTGGAGCACTTCTCAATTTCGTCACCATGCCGCGGATTTTATCCAAAGAGGCTAGTCTACCTTTTTCTTCTAATACACCCTTCAGAGGGAACCCGCTTTGAATAAAGTCTAACTTCTCTTTCATGGAAACAATTACACGATCGTAGACAATATCATCACAAGTCATCTCATTCACCAGTGTTTGCGTGTCCGGCTTCAAGCCGCCACCCAACCTCCATAGCTCCGCCAAATTAGGGTCAGCTAATGCTTCCTCGAGACGTTTCGCTAATGGTCCAAACTTTGGATCTATTTTCAATGCTCCGTAGACATGTAATTCTTTTCGCAACTCCTCTACACGTTCACGGCAAAGATAATCAGTATTCTTTCGTAATTCAGTCAAACTGTTGTAACAATTTTGAATCGCATTCAATTCATCTTCATTACAACGTTGAAAAAGTTGTTGAACGTCAGTCACAACCTCTGAAGTTATAGATTCGTATGAAAAATTCGTAATTTTGTTGATGACTGCTTCTAAATTCTTTCTTCGTTTTCCCTGATCACGTCGATAACCCTCCATAAACTGATTTCGATCCTCTGGATGATTGTAATAATCACTATTAATATCCTTTGTATAAACTTCCAGTGCTTGTTCGTGTCTAAGTTGTCTCCATTTCCTCCGAGTGCTTTCCCATTTCTCAATCAATTCATGCTCGAGTTGTACGTGCTTGACACGCATGTCTGCGATGGTCTTTGCATGTTCAATGCGATTTGAAATTATATCCTTGTTCATATCAAATGCTTCATTCTCAACAAATCGTTCAATATCATCAGGTAAATTATAACCGATAGCTATCAACTTGTCAACCAGGGCTTTCAGTTCATCTCCAACAACCTTGGCCCTCTTGACTTCTGTTTGATCCAAATCAGCCTCTAGTTGCGTGACAACATCTGCTCGTTTCTTAATCATGGATTTTAGTTCATTCAATTTGCTAATCAATTGTCTTTCACTCTTGTCCAGTAGATATGAATTAACATCAATGGTTGCACAGAACTTTTGCAAGTTGTCGTCCACCGTCTCCAATGTTTCTCTGGTTGTTCGTTTCAATAGGAGGACTTCTTGAACAGTAGCTTCATTAGCTTTCTCTAGAAACTTGGATAACTCATAAACTAACTTCATATGTCGGTCCTTTTTGCTCTCTTTGGGTTTCATGGTTGCAGAATTCAGAGTAGCTTTACTCGCAGCATTTGTACTATTTCCAGGTACAAATCCAGGGCTCTTTTCAGAACCCTGTGACTCTGTCTCACTTCCTTCAGTCATATTCAATGATTTAACCCCGAAGTATATCCATATAGTGTGAAGATGGCAATTAACAAACCAGATAATCGTGGCCTAATATTTGTTTTGACTGTTTTATGGAACGAAACGGCGTAGAACCAAACTTCCCAGTTTTAGAGGTTTTTATCCCAAGTCTAAATATAGCTATGGTATATGATTCCTCAAGTTTTGACCATATTTAGAACGGTTATGGGCGTTTGAGAAGAACGTTTTCTAAATTGCTAAATTGTAACGGTCAAAAACTTTCTCCCTGCTCTTTCCAATATTCCTTGCAACTTTTTTGCATTTTTGCATGTATAAATAGAACGTTCGGTACAATCAATCACATCACTCATTCAGGACACTTCATCCAATCAAATTCATCAAGGAAACAAATCAACTCTCATATTTCATCTACAGTGGTGTCTCTATTCTAGTTTAGGCAAGATGGGGCGATCAGCTCAAGTTTGGAAGAATCAGGGAAACCTGACAGACCTTGGCCTGGTCACAGATAAATTGAAAGTAGAAGATCAATTGCGTGTTAGAATTGCATTAAAAACTATGAGGAAAGCGCACACGCAAGGAAGTAGATCAGATCGAGAAAAGTAAGAAAGACACACCCATATTTGCAAAAACTGCAGTTGATACCTTGCTGTCATTTAGGGATAAGCTCGATAGATTGCGAAAGAAGACAATTGCAGCAGCTCTAAAAATGACAAGACGGAAAGATTCAAGCAGTGATGAAGATGAACCCGAGTCAATGAAAAAAGATGACGCAGAAGAGTTATTGGGAAATGCCAAGCAACGACAGAGTTTTTATGCCGACCAAGAACCTATCCAGATGAAAACCATTGACCAAATCAAGAAAGATGCCATGGTGTCTTTTCAGCTCACAAAAGATAGATTAAAAATACAACATGAAGCGGAGAAGTATGGACAATTGCGACCTATCTGCGTTGAAATAATACAAGAAGTGAAAGAACAAGAGGAAAAACGACTGGCTGAACGTCGTCGACGTAAATTGGGAATAGCTGAATCCAACAAAGCATCTTGGTCGCCGGCACCAAATTTAGAGAGTGGGACTCACACAAAGAGTACTGTTACCGTTGACGCTGAGTCGGAACATAGTCAAAAGCTGTTTCGTGTAATTCGACGACATGATTTATTACCAACCAAAATGACTGCTCAATTCTCCATTCAGAATATGCCCACTTCAATTGGTATAAATGAAGAAGAAGGAAATATTGAACCAAATGAATTATGTGATAGAGAGATTCATGGAAGAATGATTCTTGATGGTGATTTACGACGACCATCATCCGCCTCTGCTGCTATTCGATCTGACTCAGACAGTATCATTTTCCGTGCAGAAGCAACTTCCAGTTGGGATAATGAAGTTGCACCGCGTCCATATTCCGCAAGAGCTTCTCTTCATAAAACAGCTAGTTTTGATTCAGGCGATCTATCCCGCAAAGGTCTTGTACGTCCTCCTCTTACTAAACACAGCACACCTCTCATTCCTACAAGATCTGGTTCGCAAATATTGGTCCCTCAGCAGTCCAATCCTACGGCAGGAACGAGTGGTTTTATGGCAAAAGTGATTGAGCAAGATGAAAAAATAGCGAAAGCTTTGCGTGTGAAAGAAGAGCTGCTTCATGCTAAGGAAGAACGTATCTTGAAAAGGATCCAAGATAAGGAGGAGTCAGCACACAATCGTCATATTCAACAGCTCGTGCAGGAGAGAATGAAAGCATGGGCATCATTGGTAGGATTGTTGTCAAGAATGAAGTGAGTGGTTATTAAAATCTCATTTTATTCTGATTGAAAATATGTGACTCGAAATTTTTGATAGGATGATGAGCGAGCTAATTAAGAATAGCAGATTGGAACAGCAATTGTGCGGAAAAAATGCATCTGCTAAAGAAGCGATTCATATAATTAAAAAGTAAGGACATTATAATACTATTTTGCTTAGTACAAGCATTCTTTATTGACTGCTTTAGATGGTGGAAAAAATTTCGAGTCGTACTAAAATTGAAAAGACATCCGAAACAGAAGAGTATTCTACGAAGAGTAATTTTTCTATATTCCAACCGTATTAAACTGAGAAGAAAACGAAGAGCAGTAGTACTAATTAAGGTTTGTCATAATATACATTGTTTAAAAAAAGTAATACTGCTATGACATTGTTTTAAATAGACATTTTTGGAAGACTGCTCAGGTTTATCTGAAACAATGCGAAAGATTTACTCATTTCGACAGTCAGTTATCAAGGTTGGTGATAACTCCGTTTTATTTGGTAATCCGTTAATTGATGGTGTTTAGATGCAGCGATGGGTGCGATCTTGGATGGATTGTCAAATTTATCGCGTCAGAGTATGTACTTGCTAACTACTTCCACGTAATAACAAAACTGATGATTTTTGTGTTAGTTATTGTGGATGGCTGCTGAAAAAAAATCTAAAGAAAATGCAAGATTGGAAAGAATTACAAAATTAAAGAATGAGGTTTGTGGTATTTTAATGAAGTTGTAAATCATGTTGAAATTAAATGTTTATAATAGAGATCAGCTTTGAAAGCAATGGAGAAAATGTCAGGTTTCTCTGAAGCCATGACATCCATCAATCGACGACGACGAGAATTAACGAAAGTTCTGGAATATCAAGAAGAAGAGGCGTCAAAGCGGTCAGTATAATTTATTTCAATATTGACGAAATAACTTTGTTTTGTGTACAGACGAGAAGATCTTGTGGATCAAATGGAAGCTCTGGAAGTCTTTAAGAAGCAGCACGAAGAAGATCTTCAAAGTCGAATTCAAAATGCGACTTCTGCGCCACAACAATTACCTCCACAACTTGGAAGAAAAGCATCAATGTTTCATATTCCTTCCAGCTCCCAATTAATGCACAGTAACAGCAATCTTACCAGCAGTCAGAGTATGGGGAATCTACAAAGAACAGGAAGTAACTTGACGAGCCTCAAGAAAGCAGGTCAGGGAGATTCACTGGGAAACACAAACTACATATTCTTGCAAGTGACTGATCGAAATGGAGCAAATAAAGGGATGGAATATTGGATTAAAAAAGTCCGAACGAATGCTTCAACCATGAGAACTTATGAACTATTGCGTTTTATTTTACAACAACAAAGGAGAAGGCATCTCTTAGATATCACAGCCAAGCATA
>JACCEA010936663.1_pt1 | contig 28369 bp, 22 predicted proteins | sample 7449851 | NCBI WGS metagenome assembly JACCEA01 (sample SAMN15323453, study PRJNA562643) | freshwater metagenome | isolation source: river surface water | place: USA:Blue River Watershed | collected 2017-08-18
ACTGGTACGGATCCTTGCCGGCTGCCTGCGCGAGTTCGTCGATGAAGCATTCGCGGTAGAAGGGGTTGTTGGTGTGCGCAACCGCGCGCCAGAAGCCCGGCGGCACATGCGTTTCGCGCATCACGTACTCGTTGGTGAAGTTGGCCACCTTGTACGGGTTGTCGCGGAACACGCGCGTATTGATCTGGTCGACGCCATCCTTCACAAAGTGAGGATAGACGGTGATCGCGATCGACTGGTCCGACTGCCTGACCTGCCAGCCGATCCAGTTGCCATCCTTGTCGAGCCCGCCGCGCAGCTTGACCAGCGACACCGGGCGGTAGCGCCCCTGACGCATGTCTTCCTCGCGCGACCATTGCAGGCGCACCGGAACGCCCGGCAATGCCTTGGCGATCTTGACGGCTTGCTTGGTGTAGTCCTGGTGCGGACCGCGGCGGCCGAAGCCGCCACCGGCGTGCATCTTGTGGATGTAGACCTTCTCCAGCGGCAGGCCCGAGACTTCAGACGCCGCTGCAGCCGAGGCTTCGCCATTCTGCGTGCCGACCCAGACGTCGAGCTTGTCGGCGCTGTAGAGGGCGGTGGCGGTCTGCGGCTCCATCGTTGCGTGGTTCATGAAGCCAGTGGTGTATTCGGCTTCGAGCACCTTGTGCGCGCCGGCCAGTGCCTTGTCGGCATCGCCATCCTTGCGCGCGACCGGGGCGTTCGGCATGGCCAGTCCATCGCGCAGGTAGGCCTGGATGGATGCGCTGGAGATGTCGCCCTTGTTGCCGTTGTCCCATTCGACCTTGATCGTCTTCAGTGCCTTGTTCGCAAGCCACCAGTTGGTGGCGACGACGGCGATCCAGTCATCGCTGGCGATTATGTGCTTCACGCCCGGCATTGCCTTCGCGGCGCTGTCGTCATAGCGTTTCAGGAAGCCGCCAAACACCGGGGTCTGCAAGATAGATGCGTGAAGCATGCCGGGCAGGCGCACGTCGGCCGCATAGATTTGCGAACCATTGACCTTGGCCGGGATATCGAAGCGGGCAGGGGAGGTGCCGGCGATTTTCCAGTCTTTCGGGTTCTTCAGCGGCGGGTTTTCCGGCATGGGCATGGTGCCGGCCACGGCCGCCAGCTCGCCATAGCGCGCCGACTTGCCCGACGGGTGCGACACCACGCTGTTCCTTGCCGTGCATTCGGAAGCCGGCACTTGCCACAGCTGTGCCGCCGCGGCGACCAGCATCTCGCGTGCGGCAGCTCCGCCCTTGCGCACGTACTCGTGCGAGTCGCGAATGCCGCGGCTGCCGCCGGTCGACATATCCTTCCAGATCTTCTTGCGACGCATGTGCTCGTTCACGTCCGCGTACTCGGGGCGGACCTTGCTCCAGTCGCATTCGAGTTCTTCGGCCACCAGCTGGGCCAGGCCGGTGAAGCTGCCCTGGCCGAGCTCGGAGCGGGCGATGCGGATGATGACGGTGTCATCCGGTTTGATCACGACCCAGTGCGTGACTTCCGGTGCCGTGTCTGCGGCCAGTGCGGCCGAGCCGGGCTGGATGCCCAGCACGAAGGCGCCGCCAAGGGCGGTAGTCTGTTTGAGGAAAGTGCGGCGCGAGGCCTGCGGGCTTTGCAACGTCATGTCTCTGCTCCCGGGTGCCGTGTTGGTTTGCCACGCATTTTACTCGTACGGGTAAAAAAAAACGCCCCGGCAAGCGGGGCGTCGAGGCTCATTGTGCAGCGAGGATTCGGTATCGTCCGTCGGTGCGGACGACGATGACAGGGATCAGGCCTGGGTCGGTGCCGGCGCGTGGCGCTGCGCCGCTTGCTGGCGTCGGTGCTGGCGCTTGACCAGCGATGCAGACAGCAGGATGGTGACCAGCGTCACGCCATAGAACACCATTTGCATGCCGCTCGGGTTGGGCTCGTAACCGACCAGCACGTGCAGGAAGTAACCGGCGAACGATTCGGCAGACAGGATGTGCGACACGTCCCAGATCGGCGTGGCGAGTGCCGGGATGAAGTCGGCCTGAATGAGGAAACCGGCCATGCGGCTCGCAAGGCCTGCGGCCAGCAGCACCAGCAGCACGCCGGTGACAGTGAAGAAGGCTTTCAGCGGGATGCGCATCAGGCCGAAGTACATCACGGCGCCGATCCCGGCACCAGCGGCAAGGCCGATCGCGCAGCCGCCGATCAGGTCGGTCAGGCTGGCATTGCCGCCGCTGGCCATACCGTGCAGGAAGAGCACGCTCTCCGCGCCTTCGCGCAGCACGGTCAGCGAGATCAGCACGGCGATCGCCGACAGGCCTTTCGCACCTTCGCTGACGTCGACCCCGACCTTGCGCGCATCGCGCGCCAGTTCCGCGCCGTGCGACGACATCCACACATGGTGCCAGCCAAGCATCAGGACGGCGATGCCGAGCACGCCGGCATTGAACAGCTCCGTGCCGGTACCGTCGGCAAGGCCGGCGAGCGTCTCGGTCAGCGTCGCGAGGATGCCCGAGCCGACCAGTCCTGCGATAACGCCGAGCACGATCCAGAGCGTGCGGCGGCTGACCGAGCGGGTGGCCGCGGCGACGATGCTGATGACGAGCGCTGCTTCCAGCGTCTCGCGGAAGATGATGAGGGCCGGGCCGAACATGGGGCTTACTCCGCGATCACCACGCCGCGTGCGGTGGCTTCATTGAACTCGCCGAAGAACGGGTAGTTGCCCGGCTTGAGCGGGCCGATCCAGATCGCGACCTTCGAGCGCGGCGCAATGATCTTTTCGCGCTTGAGCTCCTTGCTCTCGAATTCTTCCGGGGTCGCATCCTGGTTTTCGATGACCAGCTTGACCTTTTGCCCCGCCGGTACGCGGATTTCGGACGGCGAGAACTTGTGGTCCTTGATCGTGATCGCGAATTCGTCAGAAGCCATCGCGAACAACGGCGACAGGGCGAGCAGGGCGGCAGCAAGGCGAAGTTTCATCGTGGGACTCCGTGGGTATCGGTTGGTATGGGGGATAAAACTACACGGTATAAATGATAATAATTCGCATTTGGCTTGTCAATGATGATGGCTGGAACCCCCTTGCGTTCTCAGGGTTTTGCTGCGCCAGTCAGGGCAGCTTGTCGATCAGGAAGCGGGCCGAACGCTCTGACATCACCAGCACCAGCTTCAACCGCGCGCGGGTCATGCCGACGAAGAGCTTGCGGAAGCTCTTGTCGTCGAGCGTGTCGAAATCGATTTCAGTGAAGATCACTGCGGGTGCCGACTGGCCCTTGAAGCGGTAGACAGATTCGGCCAGCAACTCGCCGTCGCGGAACACCGGATTGCCGAACAGGTCGTAGCTGCCATCGAAGGACTTCAGCGTGTGCTGACCCAGCGCATCGAGATGCAGCAGCGCCGAATGCTCGCGGCCGCGGTAGCTGACGATGGCCATGTCGCTGCGGGTGAAGCCCGCACCGAGGCACTTCTTGATGGCATTGCGAGTCTGCGCCAGCATTTGCGCGGTGTCGCCATCCGGCCAGGTCAGCACATCGATATCGGCGCCGGCAAACGGGCTGGCGGCCGTCACCGGCGGTGCATCGGGAGCCAGCGACATGAGCAGATCGACCACCTGCCGCGGGCTGCGGAAGTTCGTGTCTGCGTGCAGCGTGACCCAACCGGGCAGCGGCACCGGTTCGCGGCCGTACAGGTTCTGCATCGGATCTTCGAGCCAGATCATGCGGCCCTCGGGCTTCAGCAGCCGCAACAGGGCATCGCGCCATGCCGCCGAGAAGTCTTGTCCCTCGTCGACGATCAGCACATCGAACTGCCATGCGGGTGGCAGGTCCGCTTCGGCCAGCCTTTGCTCCAGCTGCTGCCAGATGCCGGCGTCGCGGTAATCGGGCGTCTGGCCAGTGTCGCGAGCGAAGGCATCGCACAGCTGGTGGAAGCTGGCAACGCGCCCGCTGTCGGGTACCAGCTTGCGCACGTGGTCGGCCAGGGGACGGTTGTAGCAGACATACAGCGCTTGCTTGCCGGCTAAGAGCGCGGCATGGAATTCGGCGAGCGCCAGTTGCGTCTTGCCGCTGCCGGCCGTGCCGGCAACGCGTAGTCGGAACGGACGGAAGTCCAGTTGCCGCGCCCATGTCGCGAGCCCGCCCGACAGGCGGGTGACCAGTGCGCTGGCCTGCCCGATCATGGCGCTCGGGTCGGGCACCAGCTGCAGCACATTGTTCAGGAAGCGCAGCACGCGTTCGCGCTGCGGCTGATGTTCACCATCGTCCGACGCGGGCAGCACCTGGCGGATGATCGTTGCCAGCTGCTCGCGCCGCGTCGCATCGACGATGCGTTGCGCGTCGATGCCCGCAGCCTCCACGCGCCTGACCTGGTAGTCGGGGCAGTAGAGCAGGTAGTCGATGGCCAGCGTCCCGCCCTCATGTCCGTAGCGCTGCCGCAGTGCCGTGATCGTGCGCAGGATCTGGTTCTTCACCAGCTTGGGTTTGTCCTGTCCTGCGTAGCGCTTGGCCAGGCCTTCATCGGTTTCGGTCAGGAAGCCCGACTTCTGCTCGATCAGCAGCAGGCGCCCATCGGGCGCCACCACGATGAAATCGATTTCCCCATAGGCCGAGTAGCCGCGCTCGACATGGGTCCAGTGCACGCCATGAAAGACGGTGTAGGCATCCGGCAGCGCGCTCGCGAGCAGGGCCAGGGTTTCGATCTCGCGTTGGGCTGCGCCGGTGACGGCCATTTCGCGCCAGCCTTGGGGATGAATGTGCGCCATGAAGGTGTTCGGATTGGAACAGCCGCCATTGTAGCCATCCGGGATTTGCTGCGGCGCGAAATGGTATGGGGCTGGGTACGGTTTGCTGCTGAAGCTGCGATGGCTCACGTATAACGCACTGCAGCGTGCGTTGTTCAGCCAACGCTGATTAGAATCGAAGCGTCATCCACAGAGAGACGGAGGTTCATGATGGACCGTACCAAGCTGCTGTGTTTCACGAAGGTCAGGCGCGCCGGCTTGATGCTGGCACTGGCCTTGAACTTGTCGGGTCATGTCGCCGGCGCACATGAATTGAGCGTACAGGAGTGCCGTGAGGGCGCCGACTACATCCGCAATGCCGCGATCTCGCGGGAGCATGGAATGAGCGAGGCGGCGTTCATGGATATCTTCGACAACGATCTTGCGATGATCAAGGCGATACCGAAGGAATTGCGCTGGTTCGTGCAGGATGATGAGGATGCGGCCTTCCTGCGTTCCGCATTGAATCAGGTGTTCCGGCAGCCGAAGGCGCCGGCCGAGCATGCGATGGATTTTGCGCATGCATGCGTGGGTCGTGCGCGGCAGTGGGATACGAAGGGCGCGCAGGATATCTGAGCGTGTCCCGGAAATAAAAAAGCCCGCCGGTGTTCTGGCGGGCTTTTGACCAGTGGGGAGACAGGTCAGAAAGCGTAGTTGGCTTTGACGCCGACGATGTAGTTACGACCTGGTGCCGGCTCAAAATAGCGTTGGTTCGTATAGTCGTTCACCCGCACTGAGCCGATGTAAGACTTATCAAAGATATTTTCTACCCGAGCATACTCGGTCACACGCCAGCGTCCTAGTTCTTGCTGGAAGCTTCCGCGCAAATTAAAGACCGTATAAGAAGGAGCGAAGTCAGAATTGCTGTCGTTGACGTAGACACGACTGTTATATCGCGCTTCGATCGCAGTCTGGAAGGCTGTTGGAGCATGCTTCCATGCGACTTCGCCGTAGACTTGAGTCCGGTAGGTACCCGGAATATAACTGCCAGCCGCGACAGCATTGCCTGAGGATGAAAATGCCTCATCAAACTTGGCAACGAGCAGCGTGTAAGCGCCGTACACTGAAAAACCATGGGGCAAATTGCTCTCTATTGACAGCTCTGCGCCTGTGCGAGACGTGGTTTTTCCGTTCTGGTAGCTGGTCCGGCCGCTCACCGTTGAGTTCACGATGATTTCATTGGTGGTGTCGATCCTGAAGATCGCACCGTTGATTCTCGTGTTGTCGCCGACAAAAGCTTTTGCGCCCAATTCGATGTTGTCGCTTGTGCTAGGTTTGATATTCAGGTTTGGCCCGGATCCTGTCGACGCACTCAAGAACGAGGTCTCGACCAATGTTGGGGTTTCGAATGCACGGCCATAATTCGCATACAAATTTACTTCAGGCGTAAGTTTGTAAATTGCACCAAGTGCTGGCGTGAACTTCGAGTAGTTGACTTTGCCGCTGGTGTCGCAATAGCGGGGCAATGTGGTACAGCGACTAGCATCAATCTGCAGATCTTCGAATTTCAAGTTGACGTTCGAATATCTCACTCCTGCATGCACATCGAAGCGCGAGTTTGCAGAGAGTGTACCCTGGAGATATTGATCAAAGTTGGTCGCAAGCTGGCGCTCATTGCGGTTGTAGTTTGCGTCAACATCAGCACGAGTTATACCATTGTCGGCATTGATATCTTTTCGCTTATCTCGCATCTGGCCATAGGTTGCGCCAGCAGTTACAACATACGGTTTGTCCAAAACTTCGCCCTTGGTTGTAAAGCGAAGTTCTGTGCCATAAAAGACGCGCTCAATAACGCTCGCACGGCTGTTATAGGTTTGTCCTGGAGGCGGGGCCGTATAAAGAATTTGATTGTTATCTCTGGTTCCCGCGTAAGCAATCAGATTCAACGAGTTTTGTGCGTTGATCGTTTTTTCAAAATTCATGCCAACTTGGCTGTTGCTTCGCTCAACGCGAGTATTTACCAATTTGTTGTTGGACGCGGTGCCGGTTTGCGTAACGAATGCGGAGGGGTCGCCCGTCGCTGCATTACGCACCATTCCGCCCGGATCCTGGGCATTCTGATTCATCCAATTGATCAACGTAGTCAACCGTGTATCGTCATCAATTTTCGACTTCAGGCTTACGGTCGCCTGTTTCTTGGAGTTGGCGCTTTGCTCCCTGAATCCATCCGACTGATAGTCAGAATAATTCAGAATGTATTCATAATTTGACTGGGTGCCGCTGGCTTTGACGCCAGCACGGGTGGTACCAAAACTGCCATACAAAACATCCGCCTCCGCGGTGGGACGCTCGGATGCTTTCTCAGTGAACATCTGAATGACGCCACCCGAGGAATTGCCGTACATCGTCGAGAACGGACCACGCAGTACTTCGATGGAGCCTATCGTGCCCAAGTCGATGCTTCCGGGGTTACCAATTCCATCCGGCATCGACAGCGGTATGCCATCAACAAAAATTCGCAGCCCGCGCACGCCAAAGCTTGAGCGCGCCCCGAAACCACGCGAAGAAATTTGCGGATCTTGCGCCATCTGGCTGCGGCTTTGGGCGGTGATGCCAGGCAAACGGATAAGGCTTTCCGACAGCGTCATCCGAAGCTGGCTGTTCTGAATGTCTTTCGAGTCGACCTTGTCAATCGACATCGGCAGGTCAAAGCTGTCCTGCTCGGTACGGGTTGCGGTCACCACGACCGGCGACAGGATTTTGGTGGAATCTTGCGTCTCTTGGGCCACCGCTACGCCGGCGCCAAAGCAGCTGGCGATCATCACGGCCAGGGTGGTCTTGTTCGTTTTCATCATATCCCTCTGCGGGTATTACTTGGTTTGAAAGCCCGCGAGGTTACGGGAACTAGTTGCTGTGGCGAATAATGAAATTCATTAAATTGCTTTCTCGTGAGCAAAATTCATCAACCGATTGGTGAAAACTATCGGTTATCCAGTACCATAATTGCCTATACGACAATCAAATGCCCAAAAAAAAGACGACCCGAAGGTCGTCTTTTCAAATTCTGTCTGTCGCAGCGAACCCAAGGGGAGGGTCAGCTGCTGCGCTGACGAATTAACGGTTTGCGATGTACATCGTGATTTCGAAACCGAAACGCAGGTCAGTTGCTGCCGGGGTGGTCCATGCCATGGTGATCTCCTGAATAAGAAATTAGGGATTTTGGTTTTCCGCTCGGTCATCCGCTCGGTGGAGTGAATCTTCCTCCAAGCGACTTCGGATCGCATCGGGGGTTCGCTTAATTGGGGCTAAGTAAATTCATGAACCAAATCCCTGCCCGCATCAGGGTGGCTCCTGCGGCGCGGCGCGGGGTTGCGCTGCTGCTATGATGCCGCTGCCCTTGTCCCCGCCGGACCGACGAATTTCCGCAGCCCCGAAACCATGACCCACAGCTCCGCCGTTCCCCCTGCCGACAGAGACCACGACGCGCACGATGACGTCCAGCGCCGCGGCGGCTTGAGCCTGCGCCTGAAGATCAACCTGATGTTCTCGGCGATCACGATCATTGTGTTCGCCATCCTGATCGCCGTCGAGATCACGGCCACCCGCAGCGGCGTGCGCGAGGAGATGGAAGCCTCCGGGCGCATCGCCGCGCAGCTGCTGGGCCGGATCGGGAATTTCTACTCCAGCGAAGACCTGCCGGAGCTGGTGCATTTCTTGCGCACGACCGGGCGCGTGCGCGCCAATGATATCGAACTGTTCGACAAGTCCGGCACGCTGCTGTACCAGTCGCCGGCTTCGACCTACAAGGCAGGGCGCTTTGCACCCGCCTGGTACACGGCCCTGGTGGCCCCGCCGCAGGTGCAGCGCATCGTGGAGCTGGAAGATGCGCGGCTGGTGATTTCCACCAATTCGACGCGCGCGATCCTCGACGGCTGGGACAACCTGCGCGACATTCTGCTGACACAGCTGACGCTGTTCGTGCTGGCCGACCTGCTCATTTTCTGGATGGTCGGTCGCTGGCTGGCACCGCTGGAAAAGATCGAGCGCGGCCTGCGCGAGATTGAGCAGGGCAGTCATGAGGTGCGGCTGCCCCCGCTGCCGGGCAAGGAGGCCGACGAGATGGGCCGTGCCTTCAATCGCATGGCACAGGCAGTCGAGGACAGCATTGTTGCGCGCCAGGCCAGTGCCGAGGCACAGGCGCGGCTGGAGGCGCAGCGCGAGTTCACCAAGCTGCTGCATGCGCGGATCGAGGAAGAGCGCGCGGCGCTGGCGCGTGAGCTGCACGACGAGCTGGGGCAGTCGCTGACCGCGATCCGCAGCATTGCCAAGTCGATGATGCAGCACCCGGATGTAGCCGGCGGGCCGCTGGAGCGCCATGCGCAAATGCTCTTCGACACGGCCGGCATGACCTCGGATGCGATGCACCGCATGATCCCGCGCCTGCGCCCGATCAAGCTCGAAGGCATGGGGCTGGTCGATGCAGTGCGCGATTTGCTGACCGATACCCAATCCAAGAACCCCGACATCCGCTTCGAACTGGTGGTGGCTGACGCGCTGCCGCCGCTGGACGATGCGCTGGAGCTGACGGCTTATCGCATCGTTCAGGAAGCCGTGACGAACGTGGTGCGGCACGCCGGCGCCAGCCATGCGCAGGTGAGCATCGCCATGCGCGGCGATACGCTCAGTCTCACGATCGTCGATAATGGTATCGGCGCGGCGACGCTGGTGCGCGAAGGCCATTATGGCGTGCGCGGCATGCAGGAGCGTGCAGAATCGCATGGCGGCCATGTCGAATTCCACCGGGTCCCCGCAGGCGGCCTGGAAGTACAGGTCACGCTGCCGGTTCCCGGCAATCATACTGACGAAGGCAAGCGCGAAGGCAGCAAGGCATGAAAAAGAACATCACAGTGATGCTGGTCGATGACCATGCGGTGGTCCGTTTCGGATTCCGCATGCTGCTCGAGGCGACCGAAGACATCCGGGTCGTGGCCGAGGCCGAGTCGGCAGAGGCGGCTTACCAGCAGATACCGGCGGCCAAGCCGGATGTGATCGTGATGGATATTTCGCTGGGCGGCACCATGGGTGTCGAAGCCACGCGGCGCATCGTCGCACGCGACAAGATGGCGCGCGTGCTCGGCCTGTCATCGCATGAAGACCCGAGCTATGTGCGCTACATGCTCAAGGCGGGCGCGCTGGGCTACCTGTCCAAGCGCAGCGCGCCGGATGAGTTGATCCACGCGATCCGGCAAGTGAATGAAGGCCGCATGTACATCGACAGCCACCTGTCGCAGCGCATGGCGCTGGAGGAATTCAACGGCGAGAAGAGCCCGATCGAAGTGCTGTCCGAGCGCGAGTTCGGCGTCTTCATCCAGCTGGCCAAGGGCGCGTCGGTGAACCAGATCGCCGAGATGCTCAACATTTCGCCGCGCACCGTCGGCACCCATCTCTACAACGTCAAGCAGAAGCTCGGCGTCGCCAATCAGGCTGAACTGGCGCTGATCGCGGTACGCCACGGTTTGATCGAGCCCTGAGCTGCCCCCCGCTGCTCCCCGCTACCCGTTCACCACTCACCACTCACCACTCACCACTCACCACTCACCACCTTGCGGTCGATTCCAAAGTGATGCACAACCGGGCTGCAGTCAGTCCGGTTGGCCTGAACTTTTGCATGGAAGAAATGGACGGGAACTTTAGAAAGTTTCCTCAATCCAATTCTTCATGACAACTTTGTTGACTTTTGTAATGCATCAAGTCACGACGCTTTTCCGCGGGTAAATTTTGTTTGCCGTTGTTCGATTACCACTCAAAGAGGACATCATGCGCAAACAGGTTTTGTATTCGGCAGTCCTGCTGTCCGTGCTGGCCAGCGTCGGCACGGGCCTGGCCCACGCCGATCCCAATGTCAGCTGGGGCGTCACCATTTCTTCCGGCTTTCCGCCGCCGCCGGTGCGCTACGAGCCGATGCCGCCGCCGCGACCGGCACATATCTGGCTGCAGGGTCACTGGGGCTGGAATGGCGGCGCCTATGTGTGGATACCCGGCCGCTGGGAACGCGAACGTCCCGGTTACGTCTACGCGCAGCCGCAATGGATTGAGGGACCGCACGGTTGGGAATACCGTCCGGGCGGCTGGAAAGGTCGTGGTGGTCCGGGCCCCGGTCACTGCCCGCCCGGCCAGCGCAAGAAGGGCAACTGCTGATTGACGGGCGCAAGCCGTCCGGCTCCCCGGACGGCTGTGCTCAGCACGGTCTGGCGGCCCGGTGGTGAGCACTGCGATCGCTCACCATGCCCCCCGGCCGCAGGCAGCCCAGATGCTGCAAACCGGCCAGCGCCATCGGCCGACCGAGGAAATAGCCTTGCGCCTTGTCGACCCCCAGGTCGATCAGGGCGGCCGCTTCCGCCGCCGTCTCGACGCCTTCGGCCACCAGCTTGCTGCCGGTATCGGCCGAGAAGTGGATCAGCGCCGCGGCCAGTGCGCGGCGAGCGGGATCGACGTCGATGTCACGCGTCAGGCTCATGTCGAGCTTGATGCGGTCAGGCTCGAGGTTCAGGATATGGCGGAAGCTCGCGTAGCCGGCGCCCGCGTCATCGACGGCCAGTTGCAGCCCGCGATCACGATAGGGCTTGAGCCGTTGCGCGATTTCTTCATATTTTTCGACGGCTGCGTGCTCGGTGATCTCCAGCACCAGGTGCTCGACGCTGGGCAGGGTCGACAACAGTACCTCGAAGCTGGGATCGAGGATAGTCTCCGGCGACGCGTTGATCGACAAGTCCAGTCCCTCGCACAGGTTCGGCATCACGGTCATTGCCAGCTGTATCGCCCTCAGCTCCAGTTCGATGCCCAGGCCAACCGAGTGCGCTTCGTTGAACCACAAGTCGGGGCTGCGCGCCGGCGTTGCCGTGAATCGCGCCAGCGATTCGAAGCCGGCGATCGCCGCACGGTTCAGGTCAAAGATGGGCTGGTAGACGATGTTGATCGCATCGCTGTTGAGCACCTTGCGCACCCGCTCCAGGCTGGCCCGACGGTGGACGATGCTGTGGCGCTCGCGGTCGATCATCTTCCCGGCCAGCTCGGCGAACACCCGCATCAGCGACAGGTCGCGCAAATTCAGGCTGGTGTCGGCGCTGCGGCTGAAGCAGCAGAAGGTGCCATATACCGAGCCATCCGACAAATGGATGGGCACGCTCAGATGCGCGCCAACCGGTATCGCGAACGTGGCCGGCAGTTCGGCGGCGACCGGGTTGGTTTGCGCGTCATTGATCAGCTCCGGCAGTCGACCGTCGACCACGCGCTGGCAATAGGATTCCTCCAGCGGGCCGCCTTCGCCGACATGCACCGGGCTCTTGGTCCATGATGAATCGACATAGCGGAAGATGCGCTGGTCGTTGACGAACTCGGAGACGAAAGCCACTTCCATCTTCAGGTGCTGGCGTATCGCATGCAGGATGTCGGGCACCGAATTGCTGGGAACTTGTCCAAGCGTTACCGAGCGATCTTCGAAAACGCGGCTGAATTCCTCGGCCCCGGTAGGAAGGGGAGCATGATGAACGCTGATGTCCATGTCGAGTCTTGATGGCATTGAAAACGGTTTTGACGGAATCGGGAGATGGATTTTTTACGCGATGTAGGAAATATCGCAAAACCTACTAAGATGAATGAGATCAGGGGTCGACAAATCCGTTCAATTTGATGTCCGTCAATCATCACAAGGTCGAATGTCATGGTCACGAATCAACACCCGTCGGAATCGCCTTCAAAGACCAATCTCACTTCAGGGTCTTCATCGCCGCCGGATGCCGCTTCGGCATGGCCGTTCACTCCGGCAGGCACGATACCTCGCGCGCACGCGATGGATGGCAGCCAGTTTCATAATGTGATCGAAGAGCAGACCTGGTCCGACCTGCCGCCGACGCAGGAAGAGCAGATGCCTCGACGCGCGCGCCATCTGGGCGAGGCCGGGCACGAGCAGACGCCGCATCCCGAGCAAGTACAAATTTCTGTCGGCCCTGCGTGAAGTCCTGAACACCCCGGCGCATTGGCGCCATCCCCTTGCACGCAACGCAACGCTGCGCGATTCACCACGCCGATCTTCGGTAAGATGTCGACCGGAAAGACTTTCCGGCCTGAACCCTGCACGCCTGGAGTGCGTGATGCGGCCAACAACAATAATTCGGGGGAGACATTTGATGAAACTCGGCCAGGCAGTCACCATTGCCGACCTCAGAGAGATCGCGCGCCGCAATTTGCCGCGCTCGGTATTTGGCTTCATCGACGGTGGAGCGCATGACGAAGTCACCTTGCGCGAGAACGTCGACGATTTTTCACGGCTGCGCTTTGCGCCCCGGATGCTGGTCGACGTCAGCGCTCGCCGGCAATCCATCGAGCTGCTCGGGCAGCAGCTGACCTCACCCATGGTGTTCGGTCCGACCGGCATTGCCGGCCTGCTGTGGCCCGAGGGCGATCTGTGCCTCGCGCGTGCGACCGATGTGACCGGCATCGGCTTCTGCCAGTCGACGACATCGAACGCCAGCATCGAGCAGGTAGCCAGCCGGGGCCGTCGCGGCCACTGGTTCCAGCTCTACGTTCAAAAGGACCGCGGCCTCACGCGCTCGCTGCTGGACCGCGCCCATGCGGCGGGCTGCCCGGTGCTGGTGCTGACAGTGGACTTGCCATTGCCCGGCGCGCGCGAACGCGACGTGCGCACGGGTTTCACGCTGCCGCCCCGGATGGGCCCGTCCAACGTCTTCGATTATGCGCGCCGGCTGGGCTGGCTGTGGCGCATGGCCAGCGCACCGCGTTTCACCTTCGGTAATCTCGACGACCCGAATGGCGCACCGCGCAAGCTGATGACGCTGGCCGAGCAGGTCGGCAAGAACTTCGATGCGTCGGTCAGCTGGAAAGACCTCGACTGGATTCGCAGTGCATGGCCGGGCAAGCTCGCGATCAAGGGCTTGCTGCGTGCCGATGATGCGGTACGCGCCGTCGAGCATGGCGCCGATGCGGTGATCGTGTCCAACCATGGCGGCCGCCAGCTGGACCAGGTGCAGTCGGGTATCGCCGCCTTGCCGGCCGTCGCGCAAGCGGTGGGCGGTCGCGTGCCGGTGCTGATGGATGGCGGCATTCGACGCGGCAGCGATGTGGTGAAGGCGAGGGCGCTGGGTGCGACGGCCTGCATCGTCGGTCGCGCCGGCCTCTACGGATTGGCATCCGGCGGACAGGCGGGCGTCGAGCGCGCCATCGGCATGCTGCAGAAAGAGATCGACCTCACGCTCGCGCTGTTGGGCGTGCCCGATATCGCCGATGTGGATCGCAGCGTGCTGGCCTGAAGGTGGCGCTGACCAGGCAGTGGAACCGGCGAGGCTGAAACTTTTGGCCGGCGTTGACATCCGATGATGAACGACAGGCAAAGCGGCATCGTCGTCTTGCCTTCCTTCACCATAACGGAGAACAACGATGTCCCATCCTCGCATGCCATCGGCAACGTCAAACCCTTCAACGCCGCCCGCAGAAGCGCCAAACGAGCCGGCCCTCGATGCCGGCCTTCCCGTATCGCAGGGCGACAATTCGCTGTCAGTCACGCCGAAGGACGTCGAGCCTTGCGATGCCACGTCGCAGGATGTGGTTGCGCGCCATCTGGATTCGGCCGACCCTGAAGAGAAGCAGCAGGAAATGCTGGACGATGCGATCGAGCTGAGCTTTCCCGCCAGCGACCCGCCTGCGGTTACCGGCGGCATCACGCGGATCGACAAGCCGGCCTCGACATCACGCCCTTGAGTCTTGTCCGGAACGCTCACCCGGAATCCTCCCGTGACCCGCATCCGGATCTCGCATCCGGAGCTCGTACCCCTGATGCGCGTCGTCTGACAGCATGCACTTGCGGGTCGTCCCATGCACGACCCGCAAATGATTACTGCAGCAGCCGTGTGCGGCTGGCCACGAGCGACATCACGGCAGCCAGCAGGGCGATGCAGCCGATCGTCGCCTGCAGTCCCAGGCCTTCGGCGATGGCGCCCATCAGCGGCGGCCCCATCAGGCTGCCGGCGTAACCCATCGTCGCCACGCCGGCCAGCGCGACCTTGCTTTCCCTGCCGGCGGCGCTGTATACGAACGGGAAGACCAGCGCGAGCCCCAGGCCGGCCAGCGCGAAGCCGGCTAGTGCCGTGATCGCGCCGGGCGCAAGCACGGCCAGGCCGAGGCCGCCTGCGGCCAGTGCCGAACCGGCGCAGACCAGCGAACGCGCGCCATACCGAGTCTTCAACGGGTCGCCGCAGAAGCGCGATACCAGCATCGTCAGCGTGAATGCCGACAGCGACAGCGGCGCCATCGCATCCGATGCGCCGAAATGCTCTTTCATGAACAGGCTGCTCCAGCTGCCGATGCTGCCTTCGGCGATTGCGCCCAGCAGTCCGAGCGCGCCCAGCAAGGCCATCCGACCGCGTGGCAGCACAAAAGCAGGGCCGGATGCGGGCGGGCGTGCATGCGGCGCGCTGGCGTCGGCGTGCCCGCCATGATCCGCGTGTGAGGCTTGGCCGTGACATGGGGCGTCGCGGCCGACCAGCGCGTCCATCCCCTGCATCACCAGCCAAAGCAGTCCGCCCAGCGGCAGCGCCAGCAGGCTGAACTGCTGCATCGGCGTGACCTGCATTGCAGCCATCGCGCTGCCGAGGGTTACACCGGCCAGGCCACCGGCGCAGGCACAGGCATGCAGGCGCGACATCATCGGAGCCCCTTGCGCGGTCTCGTGACGGGCCGCGACGCCATTCATCGATACATCGAAGGTGCTGGCCGTAATGCCCAGCACGAGCACCGCCACCATCAGCAGCGGGAGTGAGGGCGTGGCGGCTGCCGCCATCAGCACACCGGGCAGCATGAGTCCGGCGATGCGCAAGGTGCGCAGGCTGCCGATCCGGGCCAGCAGTCGCGACGATACCTGCGGCGACAACACGGCACCGACGCCGGCGCACAGCAAGACCAGCGACAGTTGGGTATGCGACAGCTGCAATCCCTGCTTGATCGCAGGCAGCCGGCCCGCCCACGACCCCATCAGCAAGCCATACCACCCGAACAGCGACGGCAATGCCAGCCGGCGCAAGTCGGGCAGCGTGATGGCACGGTCGGCAGGAGCAGCAAGGGCAGGGTGAACGGCAAGGGTGGAAAGCTCGGCGGTCGGCGTCAGGGACATGGTCACGAAGGAAGCTTGCTGCAGGGAATACCCCTTTGTTCGTGACCTCCGGAAATAGTTTCTGTCGAGCAGAAAAAAATGCCCGCGTTGATATCCCTCAACTTACTAAAGTTGCAACAGTCGTACTGTTCAAGCACAGGCAACCGGGACGAAGCAATGAAGCAGGTTCACACCCATTACGACAACCTGAAGGTGGCACGGGACGCGCCGCCCGAGGTCATACGCGCGGCCTACAAGACGCTGAGCCACAAGTTCCATCCCGACCGTCATGGCGGCAGCGCCAGGGCAACGCAGACCTTCCAGCTCATCAGCTCGGCTTACGAAGTCTTGTCCGACCCCGAACGGCGGCGCAAGCATGATGCATGGATAGCGCGCGCCGAGGCCGAGCCGGTCCCCAAGCCGGCTGCATCGACCCCACCCCGGCCGTGGAACGGACGCGAACGACGCAAGAAGCCGCCGATCGCCACCGCGCGCGCGGCCAGCCGCGCCGCTGCAGCCAGCTTGCGCGCGCCGGGCATCACGGCGGTGCTGTGGGCGTCCGTGGCACTGGTGGGCACCATGCTGGTGCTGCTGTTTCAGCGCTGACGGGGTCTTCGCTCGACGAGACGCGGCGCGACCGTATACCGTGCGACGAGACACGGGGCGACGAGACACGGGGCGACAAGACGCGGCGCGTCACCACGCGACCCGAGAAGATTGGCGGGCCCAAGGGATCCCGCTCTGGCGACGGCTTCATGCGCCGATAAAGTTGACTGGTGGTTGATGGTTTTGCGCTGGTTAATGTTATAGAATTTATTCAAATAAATTCGCCCTGCAGGACCTCAGGAACCGATGGCAAAGCAGGCTTATCTTCCGTGGAAGGCGTCCGCCGCCCTGCAGATTTTCGGCAGCTGGGCGGGCAGCCTGTTGCTCCTGCTGGCGACGACCTGGATCATTGCGCTGCACCAGATCGACGCGCGTGAAGGCCGCTTCCGCGTTCGAGCCATCGATGCCTTGGGCATCGAAGCGTCGCAACTCGCCCTCGAGGTCGGCGAGACAGTGCGTGATACCGACAACCTGCTGCTGCTGATCAAGGATGAAATCGACAACGGTCGCGATATCAGCCGCTTCGATGTCTACTTGAGAAGCGTCCTCGGCAGCAAGGCGGCACGCGTGTTTGTCGTCGATGCCGCAGGCCAGCCGATGACTCGCACCTTGCCAAGCCAGGGTGGCCGCCTGCCACCGTCCCTGTACTTGCAGGGACTCGCCCATGACCCAGCGCCGGGTATGCGGATTGACCATGGCATGGTCAGCACCGCTCAGGGCAATCTCCGAATGGTCGCGTTCTCTCGTCGCCTCAATGGTGCTGGCGGCAAGTTCGCCGGTGCCGTCGTCATCGAGATGAGCGCAGAGGACCTGGCCGCCAACGAGTCCGAGGTCACCTTGCGGTACGCGACGCTGGTGCTGCTTCGCACTCCCGAAGGACTCGACCTGCACGCGATGAACAAGGCCCCCGGCGCACTGAACTTGCGTTCGCCACAGCAGCTGCAAGTTGACCGCCTGCGCAGTGCCAGCGAGCTGATCGAGGGCAGCGCCTTCACCGACGGGCGCGCGCGTTTCATCGCCTGGCAGCGGGTCGATCGTTATCCGCTGGTGGTGCTGGCCAGCGTGCCCGAAGAAGTGGCGCTGGACCTGCATCGCTCGCAAGACCACGTCGAAGTGCTGGGCGCCGTGGCGCTGAGCGCGTTGCTCACCATAGGCGCCGCCCTGGGCGCCACGCTTCAGTGGCGGCGCCATACCCGGCGCAAGAAGCTGCGCGCCATTCAGGAATCCTTCCGCCAGGCCGTCGAGGGAACGATGGAGGCGCTGTACATCGTGCGTCCGCTGTACGGCGAACACGGTGCAGTGCGCGACTTCCTGATCGAAGACTGCAACGAGCAAGCAGCGCGCCGCATGCATCTCAAGCGCGAAGACATGCTGGGCCATACCGTGCGCGAACTGATGGCCTATGAAGACAACCAGCGCATGCACGTCTTCCTGCTGCGCATCCTGACCGAGGGGCTGGTCGAGGACGAGATCGAGATCGGCTGGCATGACCGCCACCAGCCGGGTGTCGCGGCCGCGGGCTGGATACAGCGGCGCGGCGTCAAGACCGAGGCCGGCATCGCCGTCACCGTGCGCGACGTCACCGAATCGCGCAGCCAGCAGGAGGCGCTGGCGAAGATGGCCGTCACCGATGCATTGACGGGCCTGCCCAACCGTCGCTGGCTGGTCGATCACCTGCCCACCATCCTGCGTGCCAGCAGTGAGGGCCGGCGCAAGGTGGCACTGCTGTTCATCGACCTCGACAACTTCAAGGTCGTCAACGATACCCTCGGCCACGAGGCGGGCGACCGCGTCCTCACCGATGTCACCGCCTGTCTGAAGTCGACGGTGCGTTTGTATGACACTGTCGTGCGGCTGGGTGGCGATGAATTCACCGTGGTCGTCGAGGATGTCGGCAGTACGCGCGATGTGGAGGAACGGGCCGCGCGTGTGGTGACCGCCGTCAACCGCCTGAACCAGACTGCGCCCTGGGGCGCGTTCTCGGTGACGGCTTCGGTCGGCATCGCCATCTTCCCCGACCATACGTCGGAGGCGCAAGTGGTGCTCCAATACGCGGACATCGCGATGTATTCCGCCAAGGCTGCCGGCAAGGCACAGTACCGGATGTTCTCTGCCGAACACGCGACGGAGCTGCAGCGGCGCGTACAGCTGCAACAGGACTTGCAGAAGGCCGTCGGCACCTATCAGCTGCAGTTGCACTACCAGCCCCGTGTCGATGCCTTCACCGGCAAGCTGACCGGGCTCGAATCGCTGCTGCGCTGGCAGCATCCGGAAAACGGCCTGGTGCTGCCGAACGAATTCATCCCGCTGGCCGAAGAGCGCGGCCTCATCATCGAGGTGGGTGAATGGGCGTTCGAGCTGCTGTGCCGCCAGATACGCGCGTGGCAAGACCAGGGGCTCGATTGTCGTCGCGTGTCGTTCAACGTCTCGGAACTACAGGTGCGCAGCGAACGCTTCCGCGACTTCCTGACCGATTGCCTTGCGCGTCACGGGCTGACCACCGATGCCATCGCGCTCGAGCTGACCGAAACGGCGATCGGCAGTGACGACGAGGTGCTCGCCCGCGAGCTGGAGAAGTTGCACGACCTCGGCCTGCGCATCGAGATCGACGACTTCGGCACCGGCCATTCATCGCTGTCGCGGCTGCGCCGGCTTGCGGTCGACGTGCTCAAGATCGACCAGTCCTTCGTGCACACGCTGGGCCAGGACCTGAAAGGCGATGCGCTGTGCAGCGCCATTCACTCGATCGGCCAGGCGCTGGGCATCGTGATCGTCGCCGAAGGGGTGGAAACACCGGAGCAACTGGATCGGCTGCGCCAGTTCGGTTCCGATGAGGTACAGGGCTACCTGATCTCGCGTCCGATGCCGGCCAGTGCGCTGTCGCCGATGTTGCAGGGCCAGCCCCTGTTCGACCCGGTGCCACGCACGCTGATGCGGCTCAAGCGCCCCTGAGGCCGCCCGGCTTCGCGCCGCGCTCGGCCGGAACATCGTTCAAGACGATGTGGTTTCAGTCTCCGGTATAGTGTGGCGTCAATCAAACTCTGGCGCCCGCGCGCCGCACCCATCCCGGCGTGAGTGCCTCCGTGAGTACATCTCCTGAATCAGCTGTCGTCCTGCCTGCGCTGCGGCGCATGGGCTTGCTCGATGCGGACGAATCGCCACAGGTGACGCCGCTGGCGGGCGGCGTATCGTCCCTGATCGTGCGCGTCGATACCCGTCGTGGACCGCTGTGCGTGAAGCAGGCGCTGCCGGCCTTGAAGGTGGCCACCGAGTGGCTGGCGCCGCAGGATCGCAGCCATGCCGAAGTCGCCTGGCTGCGCGAAGTGTCGGCACGCTGGCCACAGGCCGTGCCTGCACTGCTGGCCGAAGATGCAGCGTCTTACTGTTTCGCGATGCGCTGGCTGCCGCCGCAGGATTACCCGGTATGGAAGACCTTGCTGCGCGATGGCAGCGCCGAGCTGGCCACCGCCCGCCAGGTGGCGACACTGGTGGCTGCCATCCATGCCGGCACGGCCGGCAATGCGTCGCTGGCCGAGCGCTTCGCGTATGACGCCCATTTCTTCGAGCTCAGGCTCGATCCGTATTTCGGCGCAGCCGCGCGCGCGCATCCCGATTGCGCTCCGGTGCTGCTGCAACTGTCTGCCGACACGGCGGCGCGCAAGCTGGCGCTGGTACACGGCGACATCAGCCCGAAGAACATCCTGGTCGGCCATGACGGCCCGGTGATCCTCGATGCCGAGTGTGCTTGGTACGGCGACCCGGCCTTCGACGCCGCGTTCTGCCTGTGCCATCTGTTTGCCAAGTGCCTTTGGCGGCCTGCGCACCGTGCGCATTACCTCGCGGCCTGGGATGCGTTCTGCGAGGCTTACCTCGATGGCGTCCACTGGGAAGCGCGCGATGCGATCGCAGGCCGTATCGCATTGCTGCTCGCCGGTATCCTGCTGGCGCGAGTCGATGGCAAGTCGCCGCTCGAGTACCTCGGCGAAGCCGAGCGCGCGCAGCAGCGAGCATTCGCGCGGCGCTGGCTGCTCGCATCCCACCGCACGCTGGCCGCCATGCGCGCCGACTGGCAAGCCATGCTGGCCTGATCGCGGGCTACTTCCAATCCTGTCTGCCAACTTCAGATTCTGACGAGAACCGCACCATGCAAACACTGATCCGCCAACTCCGTGCACGACGTATCTGGGACTCGCGTGGCCGGCCGACGGTCGAAGTCGACGTGCATCTCGATGGCGGCATCTACGGGCGCGGCATGGCGCCGGCGGGCGCATCGACCGGCAGCCATGAAGCCGTCGAATTGCGTGACGGCGGCGCGGCCTTCGACGGCTACGGCGTGGAGCGCGCGCTGGACGGCATCGCTCGCGAGATCGCGCCGGCGCTGATCGGGATGGATGTATTGCAGCAGCAGGCGATCGACAATCTATTGATCAAGCTCGACGGCACGCCGAACAAATCCCGGCTGGGCGGCAATGCGCTGATCGCCACATCGATGGCGGTGCTCGATGCCGCATCGAAGGCCACCGGCTTGCCATTGTGGCGCTATCTGGCCGGCGATGCGCCGGTGCGCATGCCTTTGCCCGAGATCCAGATCTTCGGCGGCGGCGCACATGCGCAGGGCCGCATCGACATTCAGGACTTGCTGGTGATGCCGGTCGGCGCAGCCAGCATCGACGAGGCGCTGGCCATGGTGGCCGATGTCTATCGTGCGGCGGGCAAGCTGATGGATGAAGCGGGTCGTCGCGCCGGTGTCGCGGATGAGGGCGGCTGGTGGCCTGATTTCGACAGCAACGAGCAGGCGCTGGAGATGTTGACGCGCTCGATCGACAAGGCAGGCTATCGCCATGGCGAGGTGATGATTTCGCTCGACATCGCGGCGTCCGAATTCGGGCGCAATGGCATCTATCGCCCCGGCCTGGCCGACGCCTCCGGCGTCAGTGCCTATACGACTGACGAATGGATCGCTGTACTGCTGCAATGGGTGGCGCGCTATCCCATCCTGTCAGTCGAAGATCCGGTGGCCGAAGACGATACGGCAGGCATGGTGGCCTTCACGGCGGCCGTCGGCGACCGTGTGCAAGTGATTGGCGACGATTACCTGGTCACGCATGCCGCACGCGTCGATGCGGCGGCCAGCGACCGTGCCTGCAATGCGGTGCTGATCAAGCCCAACCAGGCCGGGACCATCAGCGAAACACTCGCCGCGCTACAGGCAGCCAAGCGCCATGGCATGGGCACCATCGTGTCCGCGCGCTCGGGCGAGACCGAGGACGTGATGATTTCGCACCTGTCGGTCGGCTGGCATGCCGGCCAGCTGAAGGTCGGCTCCTTCGCTCGCTCCGAACGGATGGCGAAATGGAACGAATTGCTGCGCATCGCGGAAGCGTTGGGTGACGATGCGATCTATGCGGGGCGCGCGGCCTTGCCGGTATAGCCGGGGCCCATCACCGACTGCAAGACCTGCGACCGAACTCAGATCCCGCGTTCATGCCCCACGTTCAGGCCGCAAGTTCAGGCCCGTGACCCCTTCATCTCTTTGCTCGTTTCCAGCCCGCTGGCCTCCTGCCACGAGAAGCCTGCTTCGGTATCCAGCGGCCAGATTGGACGCCGCAGGTGGCGGAACGGGAACAGCGCGTAATTCGAGCTGGTCGGTCCGCCCTGGTCCGCGTCGCATTCGACCAGTCCGCGCGAGATCGGCCCGAACACCGGGCGGCAGTACATGCGCGATTTCAGCAGCAGGAAATCCTTCGTCGACGGCTCGACGCCGACACAGCGGAACACGCCAAGGTCATACGGCTCGGTGCGGCGTTCCGTGATCACCAGTTGCGCCGGGCCGATGTCGAACAGCACCGTTCTGCCCATGCTCACGCGCTGGCCGGTGTAGATCGGCCCGGTGACGCTGAACATGCCATCGCTGCGGGCGCGTATGCGGCCGCGCAGGCGCATCGGCTGCTTGCGGATGCCAAGTGCTGACAGCGGTACCCGGTTGCCGACGCTGACCGTGATGTCGGCGTCCATCGTCGCCGCCCATAATTCAGCCACCGCCTGCGGGTCGCACAGCGGTCCCGCCAGCACACCGGACAAGCCCGCGTCCAGCGCGGCCTGCAAGACATCCATCGTGTCGCAGGTGCCGCCCGACATCACATTGTCGCTATGGTCGAGCAGCAGTACCGGACCGCTGCCCTGCGATGTGGCCAGCGCAGCAGCTTTTGCGATCGATGCCGGCGTTGGTTCGCTACGATAGACGAAGCCATCGCGCTCATCCCATAGTTGTGCGGCGATACGATCAGCCACCCTTTGCGCGAGCGCTGGGTCGCCATCGGTCGTGACCAGCACCGACATGCCCGCATCCGGCATGTCGGCCAGCGAGAAGCCGGCCATCACGGTCGCGGCCAGGATGCCGGGCTCGCGTTCGGCCGCGCGCGCGGCTTCCACCGCACGTTGCATCGCGCCTTCGGCGGTCGCGCTGCGCAGCGTATGCGACAGCAGCGGCAGCTGCCGCCAGCGCGTGACCGGACGGGTGCGGCCTGCCAGTCCGTCGAGCAGCAGGCGCGCCGCATGCTCACCGGTCTCGGCCATGTCGACATGTGGGTAGGTCTTGAAGCCGACCAGAATATCGGCATGGTCGACCATGCGCTGCGTGACATTCCCATGCAGGTCGAGCGCGACCGCGATCGGCACGCCGGGCAGGCGCCGCCGCAATTCGGCCAGCAGCCAGCCTTCGACATCGGCTTCATGCTCGCTGACCATCGCGCCATGTAGGTCGAGCAGGATGGCTTCCACGTCGGGCCTTGCAGCGTCGAGCACGCGGCGGCACAGTCGTTCGCAGGCGTCGGCGCTGACCGTGCCACCGGGATTGGCCGTCCCCGATACCGGCGTCAGCAATCGCGCGCCGGGCAGCGCTTCGATCGCGCGGATGAAGGAGCCGAGCGCCGTGCGTGCGCCACGCTGGTCGGCCAGCGCGTCGTCGCCATACAGCGGCTCGAAATCGGCCAGCACTGTCGGCAGCGGCGAAAAGGTATTGGTTTCGTGATTGATGCGCGCCAGCAGGAAGGTCATCGGTAGCCTCACGTGGTCGTGCGCTGGCGCACGAAGGGATCAGCCGGGCTGCCGCAGTGCACGCTTGAGCAGCTTGCCGTTTGCATTACGCGGCAGCGGCGCATCGACGAACACCACTTGCTCGGGTACCTTGTAGTCGGCCAGCCTTTGCGCGCAATGTGCGCGTACGGCCTCGGCATCGGCCGTGGCCTGCGGCGCATACAGATAGGCATGCACGCGCTCGCCGAGCACCGGGCACGGATGACCGACAACCGCTGCCTCGACCACGCCGGGCACACCCATCAGCACGTTCTCGACTTCGACCGAATAGATCTTGTAGCCGCCACGATTGATCATGTCCTTGATGCGGTCGTAGATGCGCACCAGTCCCTGCGCATCGACCGAGCCCAGGTCACCGGAACGCCCGCTGCCATCGGCAAAGCCTTTCGCGGTCGCTTCCGGGTTGTCCCAGTAACCTGGAACGACCATCGCGCCGCCTATCCATATCTCGCCGGATTCGCCTGCGGGCACTTCCTTGCCATCGTCGTCCATCACGCGGATGTCGGCGCAGGGCACGGTGATGCCGACGGCATCGTGATGGATGGCCGACAGGCCCAGCGGCATGATGGTGGCCGGCGACGTGGTCTCGGTCGAGCCGTAGCAGTTCACCAGCGTCAGTCCCGGCACCGCTTGCGCGAGTGCCTGCACGGTAGGCACCGGCATCGGCGCGCCGCCATAGCCGCCGACGCGCCAGGCCGACAGGTCGCATTGCGTGAAGGCCGGCTGCAGCAGGCAGAGCTGGTACATCGCCGGCACCATCAGCGAGTAGGTGATACGTTCGTCTGCCAGCAGCTGCACGAAGGACGGCGCCTTGAACTCGGGCACGATCACCAGGGTGCCGCCGACATGCACCATGGCCGCGATCAGGGCGATCAGCCCCGTGACATGGCTGGCCGGCACGGCCAGCGCTGCGCGATCGGCATGGCTGAGCTTGAGCGCGACTTCATAGTGGATCACCGAATGCGCGATGTTGAAGTGGGTCAGCATCGCTCCCTTCGGATGACCGGTGGTGCCCGAGGTGTACAGGATGCAGGCGCAATCGTCTTCCGCCACGCGCGCCATCGGCACGCCGTGGCTGCTCCCACGGTAGCCGCGGGCGAGTTCGCACAGGCAGCCGGCAGGCTGGCGCACGCGCAGGCAGGGCGCGGCGGTGGCATCGGGGATGCGGTCTTCCAGCGCATCGTCGTACACGATGCCGGCCGCACCGCACTGGTTCACGATATAAGCGAGGCCCGGCCCCTGCTCACGCACGCCGACCGGCACCGCAATCACGCCCAGCTTCTGCAGCGCGAACAGCACGCTGACGAACTCGGGGCGGTTGGACAGGAACAGCACCACGCGCTCGCCCCGGCGCAAGCCTTCGGCCGCAAAGCCTGCCGCGAGGCGATCGACTTCGTCTGCCAGTTGGCCATAGGTCATGCGCTGGCCGTCACAGCTGATGGCTTCGCTGTCCGGCGCCAGCGAGGCGCTGCGTGACAGCATCGCGTAGAACGACGGCGGTCGTTCGACGAAGCAGCGCAGGCGGCGGCCGAAATGCTCCTCTTCCCGCATAGCCGGCAGGCTGACATGGTCTTCCCAGCGAATCATGGCCATCCCTGTTGCGGACTGCTCAATGGGCAGGCTGGGCATGGTGGTCATGGTGGGCATTGGCACCGCGCTCGATCAGGATTTCCTCGTCGAGCAGGTTGCGCGAGTGGTTGAGGTCGGATTGCGCGATCACGACCGACAGGTCGCTGCCGCGCAGGCCGGCGATGACTTCGGACAGCCGCGCCGACAGCGCCGGCGCCACCCCCTCGAAAGGTTCGTCGAGCAACAGCAGCCGGTGGCCGATGGACAGCGCGCGCGCCAGCGCGACCAGTTTCTGCTGGCCGCCGGACAGCAGCAGTGCGCGGCGCTCGCGCATCTCCTTCAGTTCGGGCAGTACGTCGTAGATGAATTCCAGCCGTGGTGCAGTGTTGCGCAGCTTGGCCGCCCACAGCGGCACGAGGATGTTTTCTTCCACGGTCAGTTCCGGCACCAGGCCGCGGTCCTCGGGCATGTAGCCGATGCCAAGCGCGGCGCGCATATGGCGCGGCATGCGGGACAGGTCCTTGCCCTCGAAGCGCAGGCTGCCGGCTGTCACCGGCAAATGGCCCATGATGGCGCGCAGCGTGGTCGACTTGCCGGCGCCATTGCGTCCGATCAGTCCGACCATCTTGCCCTCGCGGACCGACAGCGACAGTCCGCGCAGCACCTGCACCGACTGGATGGAGACATCGATGGCGGCGAGTTCAAGCATGGGCGGCCGCCTCCCTGATCTCGCCGGTCACATGGCGCTTCACGTCGGGGTGCGCGAGCACCTCGTCCGGATGGCCATCGGCAATGATGCGGCCGCTGTAGAACGCAGCCACGCGGTCGGAAAAACGCTGCACGATATCCATGTCATGTTCAACGAACAGCACCGTCATCGCTTCATGCGACAGCGCGCGCATCACGGTCTCCATCATCGGGAATTTTTCATCGGCCGACACGCCCGAGGTCGGCTCGTCGAGCAGCAGCACGCGCGGCTGGCGGGTGAGCGCCATCGCGATGTCGAGCAGCTTGCGCACGCCGCCCGGCAGTTCGGCCACCTTGCGCCGCGCATGCGCGGCCAGCTCGAAACGCTGCAGCAGTTCGTCGGCACGGGCCAGCGCAGCGGCGTTGCGCGCCGGCTTCCAGAACGACAGCTTGCCGGCCTGCGATGCGATCGCGACCAGCATGTTCTCGGTGACGGTCAGGTCCTTGTACAGCTGCGGAATCTGGAACGAGCGCGCGATGCCGCGCTGTGCAATCTGGCGCGGCGGCAGGCCGGCGATGTTTTCGCCATGCAGCAGGATCTGACCTTCATCGGGCCGGATGTAGCCGGTGATCATGTTCACGAAGGTCGTCTTGCCGGCGCCATTGCTGCCGATCAGGGAGACCTTCTGTCCGACCGGTACGTCGAGCGAGATGTCGGCCGCGGCCACTACCGCGCCGAAGCGCTTGTTGATGCCTTGCGCGGAAATCGCGATGTCGAAATGCGTCATGCGCTGGCTCCTTTGCCCGACGCGCTGCCGGCAGATCCATTGGCCGCCGCGCTGGCCGATGCATTCGCCGACGAAAGTTCCGTTGCGGCGGGTGGCTCTGCGCGGCGCGCGCGCAGCCACAGCGAGCCGATGCCATTGGGCAGGAAGCGGATCACCGCCAGCAGGAACACGCCCAGCGCGAGTTGCCAGGTGTTGGGGAAGTAGGCACTGGAGAACGAACGCACGATCTCCAGCAGCGTGGAAGCGACGAACACGGCCAGCATGCTGTGGTGACCGGACAGGATGGCGACGAACACGAAGTCGCCCGAACGGGTCCAGTATGCGAACTCGGGTTCGACATGGCCCAGCGCCATCACCGACAGCGCACCGCCGACGCCGCCGAGGAAGGCAGCGATCACGAAGTTGGCCGCGATCAGGTCCTGCACCGAGCTGCCGAGGTATTCGACGCGGATCTCGTTGTCACGTGCGGCCAGCGCCACCAGTCCGCGCGTGGAGTCGCAGTAGATGCGTGCCAGCGTGGCAGCGACCGTGGCCAGCGCCACGGTGACCGCATAGATCAGGTGGCCGGACAGCCCGCCGGCGGCCTGCATGCCGAGCAGGGTAGGACGGCCCATGTTGAAGCCATCCGAGCCGCCCATCGCTTCGGACTTCACCAGCAGGCCGTACAGCACCATCGACAGTGCCAGCGACAGCATCGCGAAAAAGATGCCACGGTAGCGCGCGATCGGCCACGCGAAAGGCGCGGCGATCAGCGCCGACAGCGCGCCGCCGCCCAGCGCCAGCAGCAGCGCATCGGTGATGCCGAGCTTGCCGAACGCGAGCGCCGCGGTATAGCCGCCAACGGCGAACACGAGGCCCTGGCCGAGGGACACCACGCCGCTGCGCATCAGCAGCACGATGCCCAGCGAGACCAGTCCGTTGGCCGCAGCCATCGTGACAAGGAACAGCAGCCATTTCGGCATCACCGTACTGGCGGCCAGCAGCACGGCCAACGCAACGATGCCGTAGATCAGGGTGCGCATCGGGGCAGGCATCGCGGAAGATACGGACGGGGAGGTCATCTCAGATCTTCCTTGCCTGTGCGCGCTGGAACAGGCCTTCTGGGCGGAACATCAGCACCACGGCCATGACCAGATAGACGGAGAAAAGTTCGGCCGAAGGCATCAGGTGCACGGCGGCCGAACGGGTGATGCCGACGATCAGTGCGCCGATCGCCGCGCCCGGGATACTGCCGAGGCCGCCGATGATGACGACGGCGAACGACACGATGATCACGCCCACCGACACGCCCGGCTGCACCGAGATCATCGGCGCCGTCAGCGCGCCGCCGAGCGCGGCGAGGAAGATGCCGGCAGCGAAGGCCATCGAGTACACGCGCGACACATTGACGCCCATGCTGGCGGCGACTTCTTCGCTGTGGATGACGGCCAGTACGATCTTGCCGGTACGGGTGCGGTTCAGGCACCACCAGGTCAGCAGGCCCACGACCGCCGCGACACCGACCAGCACGAAGTCATAGCCGACCCAGGACAGCTCGCCGATGTCCACATTCCCGAACAGCATGTAGGGCTCGGACACATAGAGCGGATTGACGCCCCAGATCAGCTTGGTCGCATCTTCCAGGATCAGGAACAGTGCGAAGGTAACCAGCACCAGCAGCACTTCATCGCGCCCGTAGAACGCGCGCAACAAGCCGCGCTCGCACAGTGGCGCGACCAGTGCGGACACGGCAACAGCCGCCAACAGCATCGCAATGATCGACATCTCCGGTGCGAAATTCATGCT